>MDSZ01163421.1_pt1 | contig 11547 bp, 11 predicted proteins | sample 811201 | NCBI WGS metagenome assembly MDSZ01 (sample SAMN05326647, study PRJNA326480) | marine metagenome | isolation source: seawater | place: Indian Ocean: North | collected 2010 | reverse complement strand
TGTTTCATCTGGGAAAGTAAAGCCACAATATGGATATAGTGAGACTGCAGCATCAAATTCATATTTGTTTGAGTTTATAAATCTAACTATATGTGGGAAATGGGAAAGTATAGGCCCAACCCCGCCCTGCGACCAACCAATATAACCAATTTTATCAATCATTGGATGAGTCTTTAGTAATTCTAAGGCTTTATATGCATCTATCATGAATGTGATTCCAGATACTTTAGTAAAGGTCTTATCGTAACGGATATTTCTTGGAGTATAGTGATCAATTTGAAGAACTACATAGCCATTTTTATTTAGTAAATCTATGTAATTTTGATGGTATCTTCTAATACCTCCAGCACCATGAGTTAAGATAATTGCTGAATATTTTTTCTTTTCTACATCAGGAAATGTTAAGTGACCAAAAATAGTTAAAGATTTTTTTTCTTTGAGATCTAAATCATAACTATCAATGGAATCAAAACAGATAGTCTGATTAGTGTTTGTCTTTATTAATCGATTTTCAGTTAAAGATTTATTATGGCAGGGATTATTTTTTTTAGAAGCACAGCTAGAAAACAAAGAAAAAATTATAAAAAAAAATATATATGATATTTTTAAATTGCTCATTAATTTTTTATCAAATATTTAAGTTATTAATATATTTTTGAAGTTGTTAAGGTCTCAATAACTTTTAGAGCCTCTGTTAGCTGGTTATCATCTTGAAGAAGCTCAGATGCTGTAGTTACAGTTTTTTCTCCTTCGGCATTTTTTCTTTCTCTTTCAATAATTATATCTGGTTCTATACCCTCAGTATGTATATCTCTACCATTTGGAGTAAAATATCTAGCCGTTGTAAGTTTTAATGCTGTCCCATCACTAAATTCTTGAATAGTTTGTACAGATGCTTTTCCATAAGATTTTGTACCCAATACTTTTGCTCTTTTATTATCTTGCAAAGCACCAGCAACAATTTCTGAAGCTGAAGCTGAACCCTCATTTATCAAAACTATCATAGGTATATCATCAATAATATCTTGTGATGTTGCAAAATATTCTAAATCTGAATTACTGGTTCTCCCCTTTGTATAAACAATTTTTCCTTCACTTAGAAATAAGTCAGCAATGCCAACTGCTGATCCAAGCACGCCTCCAGGATTATTTCTTAGGTCTAAGACCAATCCTTTCAATTCATTTCCGCTATCCTTTTTTAATTTAAGTACACTGTCATGTATATGTTTAGTTGATTGTGATTGAAAACTACTTAGCCTTATGTAACCGATATTGCTATCAATCAATTCTGACTTAACTCCCTTTGCAACAATAATTTCTCTTGTAAGGTCTATAATCAAAGGTTTTGTTTCTCCTTCTCTCACAACAGTGATTGTTACTTGAGAGCCTGGTTTACCTCTCATTAATTTCACTGCTTCACCTATAGTTAAACCTTTAACCAATGTCTCATCAATTTTAGTTATGAAATCACCTGATTTTAAACCAGCTCTACTAGCAGGAGTATCATCTATGGGTGATATTATTTTGACAAAGCCATCTTCCATAGTAATCTCTATTCCCAATCCACCAAACCTTCCGGTTGTCCCTATTTTTAGTTCATTGAAATCATCTTTTGAGAGAAAAGAAGAGTGAGGATCCAAACTAGAAACCATACCTTGTATTGCGAAATCAAATAAAACTTCATCATCAATATCATCAACATATTGTTCTTTAACTCTTTTAAATACTTCTACAAATTGTTGTATTTTATCTGCTGGTATTGCATCTTGATTTTGATCATCAGCATGAAGGGTTTTTACGGGCCATAATAAGCCACATAAGACTAGCATCAGAACTGGTAAATTATTTCTAAATTTTATCATCGTTAATAATAATATCACTTAATAGTAATATTTTTTATTAGATTTATCTAATATAAGTGTATAATAATATTTAATGGAAACTGAAAGCACACAAATAGCGACAGAGGATCATCTTACAAAAGCTGACCAAGATGAAAAAGATGTTGAGTTGGCGTCACGTTCTTTGAAAGCAATGTCTCACCCACTAAGACTAATGATATTGTGTAAACTTGGTGAAAAAGAATTCAGTGTTCAAGATATAGTAGACAATGTTGGAACATCTCAAAGCAATATTTCGCAACATTTAGCAATACTTAGAGATAAAGGAATATTGTCAGCTAGAAAATCTGCTAATAAAGTTTTTTACAAAGTTAGTGATTTAAAAACTTTGAAACTTATAGAGATGATGAGAGAAGTTTTCTGCCCACACAATAAATAAAAAAATTAATGGAACAACTAATAGAGTTTTTTGGTAATCATCTAATCTTATCGTCATCATTTTTTATTGTTTTATTTATGATTTTTTTCCTTGAAATTGGCGCTTTAACCAATAAGTTTAAACCATTAACCTATTCTGAGTTGACCAATTTAATCAATAAGGACAAAGTCACTTTAGTTGATTTTCGTGCTGAAAAAGAATATATGAATGGACATATTATCAATTCAGTCAATCTTAGCATTGCTTCCATTAAGACAAATAATTTTAATAAACAACAACCCATAATTGCATATTCAGACAATGATAGAGATTCAATCAATGCAGCAAAAGAATATGTGAAATTGGGGTATCAAATGGTCTATTATTTACAAGGCGGTATCCAATCTTGGATTGAAAATAATATGCCTTTAACTGGAGTTAAAAATCATGGCAAACGAAGAAACTAAAGAAATAAAATTTACAATAAAAAGACTCTATGTAAAGGATTCATCATTCGAGTCTCCACAATCACCAAAAATTTTTAATGAAATTAATGCAGCACCTAAAATAGATTTTAATATGAATAGCAATATGGAGAAGATCTCTGATAATTCATATGAAGTTGTTATAGAAATTAGGGTTAAGGCAGAGGTAGAAAAAGATACGGTATATTTAGCTGAAATTAAACAAGGAGGGATGTTTGAGATAGAAGGTGCAGATGGTGAAATTCTTCAACAATTTTTAAATGTTAAATGTTTAGAAATAATTTTTCCTTATGCAAGAGAAAATATCTCAACATTGATACAAAAGGGCGGATTCCCACCTTTATTTTTAGCACCAATTGATTTTAATACATTATTTCTACAAGAATTAGAAAAAAGAAAAAATAAAAGTAAATGAGCTCGAATATAAGAATATTTGGAGCAGGAGACTGGGGACTTGCTTTTGCTCTGCATTTATCTAAAAAGCATAAGATAGATGTTTTTATAAGAAATAATAAAAAATATTTAGATTTTTGTAAAAAATTTTCTATTGATCAAGAGTCATTAATTAACAGGCATGAATCAAATACTGGTAATTGGTCTGAAACATCAGCACTTCAAGATAATTCTCTTGCTGACATTGTAGCTTGTTCTAGTGCTGGGTTTTTTGAATTAATAAGTGAAAATATAAATTATTTTTCAAAATGTCAGTCTGTTGCATGGCTAACTAAAGGTATAGATAACAAGACAGGGCAATTATTTCATGAAATTATTGATCAAGCTTTAGGTGATAACGTTGGTATGTGTGTGTTATCTGGCCCTAGTTTTGCCGCTGATTTAGTGTCTAATAAAAGTATTGAAATAAGCATTGCTTCAAATAAAAGTGATTTATTAGATAAAATGACTAACTTAATTTCTTCAAATAATTTTACACTTATACCAACTCAAGATCTAATAGGCGTCCAAATATCTGGCATTATCAAAAATATAGCAGCAACTATGGCTGGTATAGTTACAGCATTAAATTATGAGCAAGAGTCAAATATGCTTATAATTGAAAAAGCTAAAGAAGAAATATATAGAATATCATCTAGCATGCAATCAACCTCAGGTCCATATACAGTAGAAAAATCAGAAATCTTGAAAACACTTGATAGTCCTGCTTGCCATGGTGATTTAGTTTTAACGTGCTTAAATGACATATCAAGAAATCGTCAGTTTGGTTATAGAATTGCTAAAGGTGAAAACATTAATTCAGTTCTAAAAGATTTAGGTACGGTGGAGAGCTTTTCAGCAACTAAAACATTGTATAGTAATAAAGAAAAGTTTAATTATGGTGAAATTACAGATTCTATATATAAAATTTTATTTGAGAATTCCAACCCAGCACCTATTGTAAAAAAATTAATCAATCCGACGTTTTAATTTTTCTTGTCAAAGTATTTCTCCCCCAACCCAGGAGTTTAGCTGCTTCAATTTTTATGCCTCTTGTAGCAATTAATGCTTCCTTGATAATAATGGTTTCAAAGTCTCTACTAATATCTTTCAATGCATTATTATCAAGAGGAAGTGATTCTCGAATATGCTTTTGCACCACTAATTTCCAATCTGTATCAAGTTTTTCATTAGTGTGTATAGTTTTTAAGATATCATCTGGTATGTCATCAATAGTAACTATTGCTGACGAACACATAACAGTTAAATATCTGCACATATTTTCAAGCTGTCTAATATTACCAGGCCATCGAAAGTTTATAAGATAGTCCATAGCTGCCTTATCTATAATCTTTTTTTCAGTTTTTAAATCTTTAGAAGATCTCTTTAAAAAATATTCAATTAAAGATGGAATATCTTCAGCTCTATCTCTTAAAGGAGGGAGTTCTATTTTAAAAACATTCAATCTATGAAATAGATCTTCTCTGAACTTAGAATTATCTATTAGTTTTTCAATAGATTGATTTGTAGCTGCTATTATACGAACATCTGTTCTAATAGGGCTGTGCCCTCCAACACGATAGAATTCTTCACTAGATAGAACCCGAAGCAAACGAGTTTGTAATTCTGGATGCATATCACCTATTTCATCAAGAAATAATGTCCCACCTTGTGCTTGTTCAAACCTGCCTTTTCTCTGTGATTGAGCACCCGTAAATGCTCCTTTTTCATGTCCAAATAGTTCTGACTCAAGTAAGTCATGAGGAATTGCGGCAACATTAATTGCAACAAATGGCATGTTAGCCCTGTTACTGTTATTGTGGATTGCTTCTGCAATTAACTCCTTCCCTGTTCCTGACTCTCCTCTTATAAGGACGCTTATATCTGATTTAGAGATTTTTCCTATTGCTTTAAAAACATTCTGTAACGAATCTGCTCTCCCAATAATTTTTGATCCACTTTCAAAAACATCATTATTTCTGTTTATTTGTGACTTAGAATCCTTAAGTGCTTTTTGCGCTAAATTTCTAATCGAATCAACATCAAATGGTTTTGGTAAATATTCAAAAGCACCACCTTTATATGCTGATAGAGCATTATCTATATCAGAATGGGCTGTTATAACTATTGTTGGCAGCCCAGGATGTTGATTTGAAACTTTTTGCAGAAGTTCCAATCCAGACAATCCTGGCATTCTTATATCTGTAATGATTAAATCAGGCTTGCTAGAATTTAATGCAAGAAGCGCTTCTGATGCATCTTTGAATGTTTCAATATTAAATAAATCCTCTAGTGCGCTAGAACAAATAGTTCTAATACTTTCTTCATCATCTACAATCCATAAATTAGATTTCATCAATCTTGACTCCATGGAAGGATTAAAGAAAACACGGTTTTGCCTTGCTTGCTTTGGCATTCAATTAATCCTTTATTTTGAGTTATTAAAGATTGTGCAATTGTTAAACCTAAACCCATTCCCTCATTTTTAGTTGTAACCATAGGAAAAAAAATTTCATTTATTTTTTCTTCTGGTATACCTATTCCATCATCTATACAGTCTATTTTGACAACTAAATCATATTTAATATCACCAATCGTGTATTTAAGCATTGTTCTTGTTTTGAGAGTAATTGTCCCAGAACCCACTATTGCTTGAATTGCATTTTTAACTACATTTATTAGAGACTGTATTATTTGATTTTTATCTAAAATAATTTCAGGGATGCTAGGATCATAATCCTTTAAAAAAGTAATATTTTCAGTTTTATCATATTTAAATAAATCAATCACATGGTCGGTGATTTCATGTATACATAAAATTTCTCTCTCATTAGATGTTGATGTGGACGTTAAACTATTAATCATTTTTAATAATCTTTCAGATTCTTTAGCTATAATCTTTGTAAATTTTATTACAGATTTATCTTTTAAATTTTTGTCAATTAATTGTGCTGCACCCATTATTCCACCTAAAGGGTTTTTGATTTCATGTGATAAGCCTTTTATCATTTCTCTAGTTGCTTTTTGTTGTTCTAAAAGGCTCTTATCAAGTGATATATTATATAAGCGTGCTGTTTCATTTAGTTCTACAAGCACATATTTCATTTTATTAACGTAGTAAGTTGATATATTGCAGTCAACTATTCTTTCTGATGAATCAAAATTTTTAAACTTTAAATCTCTTAAAATAATTGATTGATTATTACCAAATACCTTTTTTAAATATAATTCTAAATCTAATCCTTCACATTCAAGGTTTGTTATTTTTGGTAAATTACTACTTATACCAAGAATTGCATAAGCAGCAGAGTTAGAGAAAATATAATCTAAATCATGATCAAGTATCAATATGCCAGTTCTTAAATTATCCAAGACCTCATAATTAAATCTTGAATAGTTGTCAGAAGGCTTTCGTTTTGTATTTAGTTTTATAGGCATAATATTTTAGGTTGCCCAGTTAAGGGCAACCTAGATTTTATAGACTATAGTACATTTCAAACTCGCAAGGATGTGTAGATTGTCTCAATCTTTGTACATCATCCATTTTGAGTTCTATATAAGAGTCAATGGTATTATCAGTAAACACACCACCTTCTTTTAAAAAGTCTCTATCTTTATCAAGTGCTTCTAAAGCAATTTCAAGAGAAGAGGCTACAGTTGGCAGCATTTTTTCTTCATCAGAAGATAATTCATACAGGTCCTTATCGATTGGGTCACCCGGTTGAATTTTATTTTTAATACCATCAAGTCCTGCCATCATCATTGCAGAAAATGCAAAATATGGATTAGCCATTGAATCAGGGAATCTAACCTCGATTCTTCTTGCCTTATCGCTAGTTACATATGGAATCCTGATTGATGCGGATCTATTTCTTGCTGAATAAGTAAGAATAGTTGGCGCTTCAAATCCAGGTATAAGACGCTTATAGCTATTAGTAGCAGGGTTGGTAAGAGCATTTAAAGCTCTAGCATGTTTTATAATGCCTCCTATATAATGAAGCGCATCTTCAGATAAATTCCCATAACCTTTACCAGCAAAAACATTCTTATCTCCCTTAAATAGTGACTGATGGACATGCATTCCATTTCCATTATCACCAACAAGAGGTTTAGGCATAAAAGTAGCAGTCTTGCCATATGCATGTGCAACATTCATAACTACATATTTATAAATTTGTACTTCATCAGCTTTTCTTACCAATGTGTTAAATTTAGCTCCTATTTCTGCTTGTCCAGCAGTTGCCACTTCATGGTGATGGACTTCACAAGGAACTCCCATCTCATTTAGTGTAGTTACCATTGCAGACCTGCAATCTTGTAAACTATCAACTGGAGGAACAGGAAAATAACCGCCTTTAACAAGAGGTCTATGGCCACTATTACCGTCTTCAACAACTTTACCACTGCCGTAGCAAGCTTCTTGTGAATCTACACTAAAGAAACAGCTGCCAAGTTTGTCCTCAAATCTGACATCATCAAAAACAAAAAACTCATTTTCCGGACCAAAAAAAGCTTGATCAGCAATACCGCTATCTTTTAAATATGCTTCAGCTTTCTTAGCAACAGACCTAGGGTCTTTTTCATATGGTTTGCCATCAGAAGGCTCTATAACATCGCAGCGAATATTTAGTGTTGGTTCGTCAAAGAAAGGGTCCATAACCGCAGAATCTGGGTCTGGCATCAAAATCATATCTGATTCATTGATACCTTTCCAACCAGCAATTGATGATCCATCAAACATTTTACCTTCTTTAAGATCACCTTTAACACCATCTTCATCAGCAGTCACAGTTACATGTTGTTCTTTGCCCTGAGTATTAGTAAATCTATAGTCAATAAATTTAACTTCCTTTTCTTTTATTATTTTAAATACATTATCACCACTCATAATTAATCCTCATTTTTGTTTTATCCACTTTCAATAAAAGCGTAAAAAGCCACATTTTATTTTCCAATAAGATGTGTTTTTAGCTCATTTTGTATAAAAAATGGTATATATTTACATATATATGCACCATTATATAACATTAGTATTATTAAAAAAACCCCAATGTTCATAAATAGTGCAAAATATTAATGATATTTAGGTGCATAAAATAGTTCAAATTAAGTATTTTTATAATTATTAATACCCATATATCAACTTCGTTTAATCATCCATGAAATATCATCTATAATTGAACTTACTGATGAAGAAAATATCTAGACGAATCTCTAATTTTTTATATATCAAAAATAGGGGCAAATATTGACTGCTCATACTATGGATGATTTGGTCTCGCTTTGTAAAAGAAGAGGCTTCATATTTCAATCAAATGAAATTTACGGAGGTGTACAAGGCCTTTATGATTATGGGCCTTTAGGTGTTGAATTAAAAAATAACCTTAAACAGTCATGGTGGGTTTCAATGGTCTATGCGAGAGATGATATTGAAGGTTTAGATGCGTCAATCTTAACTCACCCTGAAGTTTTACAATATTCTGGTCATCAGGAAACATTTTCTGATCCAATGATAGACTGTAAATCTTGTAAATTAAGATGGAGAGCTGATGATTTAACAGATAAAAAATGCCCTGCTTGTGGCTCAACTGATTTAACTGATCCGCGCCCATTTAATCTAATGTTTAAGACTAGTTTAGGGCCAGTTGATGATGGTACTGGGCTTGCTTATTTACGACCAGAGACAGCTCAACAAATTTTCACCAATTTTAAAAATATTATAGACTCAACTTCTCGCTCACTACCATTTGGGATTGCTCAGATTGGCAAGGCCTTTAGAAATGAAATAACTCCAAGAAATTTCCTTTTTCGAGTAAGGGAGTTTGAACAGATGGAGATGGAATTTTTTGTAAAACCAGGAACAGATGAAGAATGGTTAAATAAATGGGTAAATGAAAGAATAGATTGGTGGATTAAGCAGGGTATACCTGAGAACAAAATTATAAAACAGGAGGTCCCTAAAAAAGATTTAGCACATTATTCAAAAGCGACCATCGATTTAATGTATGAATTTCCACATGGAGTTGAAGAGCTTGAAGGTATTGCAAATAGGACAGATTTCGATCTGGGCTCACACAGTAAAAATCAGGAAGAATTTAATATCTCAGCAAAGGTAAACAAAAATATTGCTTCTAATGCTAAGCTAGCTATTCAAGATATTGAAACAAAAGAATGGATTGTTCCCTATGTCATAGAGCCATCTGCTGGTGTGGACAGAGGAGTTTTAGCTATTTTGAATGAAGCTTATAAGCTTGAAAAGCTAGAAGACGGTAAGGAGAGAATTGTTTTAACATTCCAGCCACACTTAGCGCCAATCAAGGCTGCCGTAATACCACTGAAGAAAAATAATGAATCATTAGTAGATGTAGCGATAGGACTAAAGAATAAATTGCAGGCTCTCGGATTAGGAAGAGTTGTGGTTGAGAATACTGGTAATATTGGTAAGAGCTATAGAAAACATGATGAAGTTGGTACTCCTTTATGCATGACAATTGATTTTGATAGTTTAGAAAAAGGAACAGTGACAATTAGAGATCGAGACACAATGAAACAAGAGATACAGTCTATTGATAAAGTTGCAGATTATTTTAAAGAATATTTCAAAAAGTGAGTACAAACAAATATATCATTTTGGATAGAGATGGAGTAATTAATAAAGACTCACCAAATCATATAAAATCAGCTGATGAGTGGATACCTATACCTGGAAGTTTAGAAGCGATAAAACTTCTTACAGAAAATAATTATCATGTGGCTGTTATATCTAATCAATCTGGCATTAATCAAGACATTATTCCTTATGCTAGTTTTGTACAAATCATTAATAAGATGAATAAAGAAATAAATGACTCTGGAGGTAAAATAGATTTATTTTATTACTGCCCTGATATACCAAAAAGCAAATCTAAGGATAGGAAACCAAACCCAGGAATGTTCTTTGATCTATCTCGCAGATTAGGTATATCGCTAGATGAATGTTATTCAATTGGAGATTCTCCAAGAGATATAGTTGCATCACAAAAAGCTGGCTGTATACCTATTGCTGTGAGAACAGGTAATGGTAAAAAAATAGAAGAAGATGAAGCTTTAGTGGTACCTATATTTGATAATTTGCTACAAGCAGTTAAATATATACTAGCTAATGAGAAATAATTTTAATCTTTTTTTTAAAGCTATAATTTTTTGGTTTATTTTTCTAATCTCAACCATCTCACTTACTCCAATATTAATTCTTTTTAGGGTTTTTGGTTATAACTCAGCATTAAAAATTGCTAAGTTGTGGGCATATATAACAATTAAGAGTCTCAAATATATATGCAAAATCAAATATGTTGTTCATGGAGATATAAAAGACAAAAGTGGAATTATTTTTTCAAAACATCAATCTACTTGGGAAACAATCTTTTTTTTATTGATCATAGATAATCCGATATATATCGTAAAAAAAGAACTATTATATATACCTTTTTTTGGATGGTGCTTGTATTTACTTAATAACATTAGCATTGATCGTACGGCAGGTAGGTCTACTGTTAGAAAAATGGTGGAACAAACCCAAGAATCTAATAGCAAAGGGTACACAGTAATTCTTTTCCCTGAAGGAACTAGAGTTGCTGCCAGCGATAAAACAAAACTTAAACAAGGAGGTTTATTGATGATCGAATCTCTAAACTTACCAGTTATTCCAATTACACATAATGCTGGAAAGTTTTGGCCAAGACATAGTTTTATAAAATTCCCAGGAACTATAGAAGTTTTTATTGGAGATTCAATGAAACTAGAAGATAAATCTCTAAATGATTTTAGAAAAGAAATTGAACTATGGATGGATAATCCTAGAAAATCCTAAAATTTATGGAGCAGGATTAGGTATTGCTTCATGTATTTTTTCTACCTCTTCCAATATTTCATCTGTAAGTTTGATATCAACACTTTGAATATTTTCACGTAGTTGTTCTAGTGTGGTAGCTCCTATTATATTACTTGTTAAAAATGTTCTTGTATTAACAAATGCAAGAGCTAAGTGAGTAGGAGAGATGTTAAATTTTTTTGCAATTCTAATATACTCAGAGGTTGCTTTTTTACACATCTCATTACTATATCTTGTGAACCAGTCACCATATAAGCCAAGACGTGAATTTGCAGGCGCTGAATTCTCATATTTACCTGTTAACACCCCAAAGCCAAGTGGTGAATAAGCTAATAAACCAACATCTTCTCTATGTGACATTTCTGCTAATCCAACTTCAAAAATTCTATTAAGTAAGCTATATGGGTTTTGTATGCTTACTATTCGAGGCTGATTCTTTTCATTAGCTATTTTTAGATATTCCATTACACCCCATGGCGTCTCATTACTAATTCCAATATG
>MDSZ01250329.1_pt1 | contig 11549 bp, 1 predicted proteins | sample 811201 | NCBI WGS metagenome assembly MDSZ01 (sample SAMN05326647, study PRJNA326480) | marine metagenome | isolation source: seawater | place: Indian Ocean: North | collected 2010 | reverse complement strand
TTGAAAAATGATGGTTCTGGGACTTGGTCATATGATAATAGTACATATTTAACTTCAAATGATTTAGATTACTATACTAATACGGATGTTAATAATTTATTAGGTTCTGGGTCAGCTTTAGATGGTCAAATTTTAAGCTGGGATTTAGTTAATTCAATTTACGAATGGATAGACCTCCCATCAGGAGGTTCTAGTAATGTAACCAGTTCTGATTCAGCACCAACTACCCCATCGGATAATGATCTTTGGTGGGATTCTGATGAGGGTGTTCTAAAGATATATTATAATGACACTACATCTTCACAGTGGGTTGATATATCGTCAGGTGGAAACGCCTTATCTAACATATCTGATGCCACTTTCGGTGTAGATGTTGATGGTAAAGTTCAAGCGGATGGTATAGAACTTGGGTCAGATGGACTTACTGCTTCAACAGGTTCAACTCTTGATTTCTCAGGTACTACGATAGATTTTCAAAGCACGACTATTCAGAATGATACTGTATTTAATGGTATTATTAACAAACATATATGGTCAGGTACAACAAAACCAACAGACGGATATGTTCTGAGTTGGAATCAAACTTTACATTCTGGAGATGGAGATTATGAATGGGTTGCCCAATCTTCTGGTGGGATTGAGTTAACCGATTTGAGTGTTGGAACACCAAACTTAGCTTCTGGTTCTGGTAGTTTAACTTATAATGATACAAATGGAGAATTTAAGTACACTCCACCAGATTTAAGTAATTACTTAACCTCAGAATCCGATCCTGTATTCAGTGCTCACACATCATCTAACATTTCAAATGGAACTGGTTTCTTGAAAAATGATGGTTCTGGGACTTGGTCATATGATAATAGTACATATTTAACTTCATCTGATGTAGATAGCGTTTCTTGGGATATTTCCAATAATGATATCTACAATAATAATACTGGAAAGGTTGGAATTGGAACAACAACTCCACTAGATAAATTAGAAGTTGGTGGTGGAATAAGAACTAGTAATCTTTATACACCTAACGGAAATTCTAGCGGTATTATGGACTATAGGATTATGTATAATGAAAATAGATCATTATTATCTACTAGAATAATATCTCAAGGGAGTTCTGAAGATAGAGGTCAATTTCAACTTTTACTTAAAGAGAGTGATACTGAAAATGGACAAATAACAGCATTAAATGTAAATTCAGATGGTGATGTTGGGGTTGGAGTCGATAACTTGCGAATAACAGGAATTTCTTTTGAAATTCCAGTATATGAAGAAACTTTAACTATACAACCTCCAAGAAATGCTGAAAAAGTAGGTTCATCATCAATGTCCTCAGATGGAATGGTTTTGGCTGTTTTTCAATATATGTACACTTCTCCAGATACACATTCAAGGAAAATAATATTTTACGATTGGGATATTACAAATGAAAACTGGGTTTTGAGGAATGACTTTTTAGATTTAGAGCCTATAATTTCAACTCATTCTATAGTTATTCCTGAAAGTGTTTATGATGACATTTCTTTAGGTTTAAATTCTAACGGTAGTAGAATAGCTATAGGTTTTCCGTTTCATAACATGGTATATATAGCTGATTATGATTCAGCAGGTCAAACTTGGAATGATTATAATTCAACAAGTTCAGTTTTACACGCATCGTCAGGATTCACATACCTCCCTGGAAGTTATGATATTAATCAGTCTTTTGGTTACTCTGTAGCATTATCTGGCGATGGAACTAAACTTATAGTTGGCTGTCCAACTGCAAAGATAAGTAATCAAAGTAATGTAACTGTAAAAGAGACAGGCATTATTAGAATATTTGAACAAGATCAACCAAGTGTAGAATTCAATTTAGCGTATAAACCAGCTATATGGTATAATTATCCAGACGAAAAAAGGTATTTCGAAAGTCATTTCGGATCTTCCGTTTCAATATCCGACGATGGAAATATTATAGCTGTTGGAAGCACGATGCAAATTTACGATTGGGTGGGGTCTGTTAGTGTTTGGGATTGGAATTCAGATAATAATGATTGGGTTCATCGAGTTAATACAGGATCGTTGGATGAAATTCAGAACTGGGATTGGCAAATTCAATGGCCTAATTGGTATACTAGAGAGAATATTCATAATCCTTATTTGAATGACGGAACGTATCAAGGGGAAGGTTGGAGTTCTGATACTGGATTCGGCTTTGCTTCAGGTGTTGAATTATCCGGAGATGGTAAAGTTTTAGCTGTACGTGGATTCAACCCCAATTCAACTAATAACTCAGTTGGTGGTGGAAGTACTACTGACAACTACCCACTAAATGGAATTAATGACCCCTACCCGATACACCTATATGATTGGGATAGTTTATCTCAATCTTGGGCTTTAAGGGACACTATATCCAGAGATTCTATACTTTCAACTTTCACCTTAACTCCAGATTATAGATTCTACGGATCCGCTTCGAATATTTCATTAACCGAATACGGAGATAAACTTGTAGTTATGGATCCTAAGTGGGACTCTGAAAGTATTGCAAGCCCTGATTACAATTTAGCAGCTGGAGGGGTTTTAACATATAGTATTCAAAATAATTCATTACCTCAGACTTTTGAAAAGTTAGAAGTTGGCGGAGCTATAAAAATAAGTTCAACTCCAAATGTCGTATCTCAACAAGGTACTATTCAATGGGATGGGTCTGATTTTATCGGCTACAGAGGTACGAGGTGGATGTCATTAACAGTTCCTGATGGGTCAGATCTGACTAATGTAGATGCCGAAACTTTTGACGGTTTAGATTCTTTACAATTTTTAAGAAGTGATGTCGATGATTTTACAACAGCTAATCTTGGAATAGGCGCTTCGCCGACATCTAAACTTTCTGTTTCAGATTCTGGTGATATGAGTTTAGATTTTATTCCTTCAAACCTTGATGGGAGTAATACGATAAAATCATATGATTATGATTTATCAGGAGATCCAGTTAGCGCAGCGTATGCAAATTTAACTTTAGACGCTTCCGAACATATCTTTAAAAATTCTGGAGTTAAAACAGCTTCAATAAATTCTTCTGGTGATGTTGTACTGGAAAATAATCTCGGAATAGGTTCTTCACCAACATCTAAACTTTCAGTTTCAGATTCTGGTGATGCTAGTTTAGATATAATACCATCAAATTCGAATAGTAACAATACTATAAAATCATATGATTATGATTTATCAGGAGACCCTTCTTCCCCAACTTATATTGACTTAGTGTTTGACGCAAGTCAATTTGATTTTAAAAATGCAGGCGTTTCAGCAGTTTCTATTGACGGTTCTGGACACGTATCTATGCAAAAAAATCTAACGGTAGCAGGAGACTTACTAGTTAGCGGAACTACTACGACAATTAACACAACTAATTCAACTTTTAAAGATAATATTATTGAATTAAATTATGACGTTGATAATACTGACGTTTATAATTCCACATTAAAATCTGGAATTGAAGTTAATAGAGGTAAATTATTACAAACCGATCTTTCAAGAGCTTCTCAACAAATTTATTGGGATGAAGCTTCATTAAAGTGGGTTATTGACGCTGACTTAAATGTTGAGGGCGATTTTTTCTCTAACGGTAACGTGATGTGGAGATTAAATTCAACTGACGCAACTAAGATATATTTTGATGATATGGTTGGTATTGGAACTAATGCGCCCGAAAGACCTTTTCATGTTTATACTAATTCTGACATCCCTGTTTTAATTCAAAGAGAGCAAGTTGGTAATTTAAATGCTATAAAGTTAAGACAAGATGAAACAACGGATGGAAACTCTTTAAAGATATCTTATGAGTCTGATACTACAGGGACAAATGAAGCTACTGACGTTTCATTCTCTGGAATTGAATTCGCATCAGACGTTCATGATAATGATACTAGACAAGGTTCGATTAGATTTTTAACATCAAAAGGTGGTGTTGGGGACGATTTAGAAAGAATGAGAATCGACGCTCACGGAAACGTAGGGATAGGTAGTTCACCTTTAGATTCTAATAGATTAGTTTTAGCTGGAGATTCAGAAGATGTCGGAGTGTCTATAGCTTTCGATGATACAAATTTAAACGGAAAAACTTACGGTATTAGGTCTGATTTAGGAAAACTCATCATTAGAGATTTTGATGAATCTTCTGATCGGTTAACAGTTGACTCTAATGGAAATGTCGGGATAGGAACAACAACGCCTGATACGCATTTAGAAATAGTCAATGCAGATCCGATATTAACGATAAGGGATACTTCAACCACACTCGCTGAAGTTGACGCAAGATTAAGATTAGCCGAAACTGGTACTGATGACTCCCTTGATCATTATTGGGATATAAAATTCTCAGGGAATAGTCTTAAATTTTCAAATAATGCGGACGATAGAATGATTATAGATTCGTCTGGAAATGTAGAAATAAAGCAAAATTTAAGAGTTAGCGGATCAGCTACAAATCTCAACACGACAGATTTAACAATCAAAGATGATATGATTAATTTGAATTATGATGTTGATGATATAACAGTATATGATGCCGCTTTACAATCAGGTTTTGAAGTTAATAGAGGTTTAGTTGGTGATGTTCAATCATCTCAAAAATTATACTGGGATGAAGCTTCCTTAAAGTGGGTTATTGATGCTGATTTAAATGTTGAAGGAGATTATTATTCTAATGGAAGTGTAATGTGGAGATTGAATTCAACTGACCCAACGAAAATATATTTTGATGATATGGTTGGTATTGGAACTGATACCCCAGAAGCAAAATTAACTATAGATAAAACTGGCGAAATAGGCTTTTTAATACAGGAAGAAAATTCGGGAACTCCAGTAACAATGGATAGGGTTCATATGATGTCCTCAAGTAATAAGGATGGATATTATATTGGATATGCTGCAGATGAAACTGAAGCTTATAAATTAAATGCTAATGGAGATACCTATTTCATGGGCGGAAACGTTGGTATTGGAACAAAAACTCCGCAACATAATTTTTCAGTTTATGATGGAGTTGTAGGTGTTGATGTTGATATTAAATATGGTGGAGGCGCTTGGAATAGAATATTAAGTTATGATAGAACAACTGATAATAATGCTGAACACCCTATTAAAATTCAAGGGTTGAAGTTTACTGTAGATACAAATGGAACTGAAAGGTTTAGAGTACAAGATAATGGAAATATTGGTATTGGAACAAACACTCCAGATTCAGGAGTTCATGTTAAAAATTGGCCATCGCTCGCAAGCCCTTCATTAATTAAAGCTACTGGATTAATTCCTAATGGAGCTAATGGTATTTCAATTGCTTTCGACACTTTAAGCTTAAACTATGCAGATGATTCTAATACTAAAACTGCTGATTCTTTAATACATTATAGAGCTAGACCTAGTCAAACATTTAATACTGGAACGACTGTAACAAATCAATACGGATTTTACGTTCATAGTCACTTGACAGGGGCTGATAATAATTATGGATTTTATTCTGACATTGCTGATTCTACAAATGATTCTACAAATAGATACAATTTTTACTCTTCAGGGACTGCTCCAAATTATTTTGCAGGAAAAGTTGGTATCGGTAAAACTCCAGACCACGAATTAGATGTTGTCGGAACTACGCAGTTGGATGGTGTAGGAACTTTTAATAAGGATTCAGGAACCACAACATTATTACAAATGTCTTCAGTTGGCGCAAGTGGAGGTATCTTCATAGCTGATCAAGGAACTAATAAATTTGGTTTTGTGAATGGTGAAGACGCTTTTAGACCAGCGACTGATAATGCTATAGATTTAGGTAAAACTGACAGAAAATGGAAAGATTTATACCTTTCAAACACTATTACTGTCGGAACCGTTACTTCGAATTCAAGTCAAATAGGTCAATGGCAAACAGGTTCAGGTTTAGCTAATGAGGCTACAACTAATGATATCTATTACCGATACACTGGAAACGTTGGTATTGGGACAAGTGTACCTTTAGCAGCTTTACATGTTGCGGGTGAAGCTGATGGTGCTAGATTTATTGCTCTAAATCTAACAAACAAAAAGACATCTGATAACACTGAAACCGCAATTAGATTTTCAAATAGTACAGATGAGGATGTTTTAGATGCTGAATTAGCAGCTCAAAGACAATCTGACGCTTCGAACGATTTTTGGTTAAAATTGAGAAAAACTTCAACCGAAACGCATAAACCTTTTATTGTAAAAGGACTCACAGGCAACGTCGGCATCGGAACGAGTGCGCCTAGTGCTAAACTATCAATTTCTGATGCGGCTACAGCAAGTACTGATCCTACTGACGCTACACACGCAACAATTAGTCTTGAGTACACAAGTACCAAAGTCCTAAATATAGGTGATTACTCTACAACTCCGTTTGCGTCTTATATTCAATCTGCAAATACTTCTGGGGCTCCCTTTTCTTTAGCCCTAAACCCAAGCGGTGGCAACGTCGGCATCGGAACGAGTGCGCCAGATTCCAAATTAACTATTTCAGATGGCGGTGATGAAGGTTTTGAAATACACCCATCATCTTCCGCTGTAACTTTATCATCTCATAATAGAGATAAAAGCTCCGGCACTCCTTCTCCGCAATATATATCTTCCTTATTTAAAGCTTTGAACTTTGATTTTCAATCTGGAAGTACACCTGCTACTTCTTTTGAAATTGATGCTTCTGGTAATTGTAAAGCTTATAATAATTTTATAGTTGATGGAAATTTTATTGTAAATGGACAAACAACAACTGTTAATTCAACAGTAACTACGATAAAAGATCCAATTATAACTTTAGGTGGTGAAACTGATAATGCGATTTTAACTTCTAATGATAGTAAGGATAGAGGGCTTGAATTTCATTATTATTATGAAGATTTAGTTTCTTCACCAACTGTACAAGAATCTAGAAAAGCTTTTATGGGTTGGGATAATAGTGAAGAATGTTTTACATTCTTAGAAAATATCACGAATAATAATGAAGTAATTAGCGGAACACTTTCGACGTTAAAATTTAGAAACTTGTTGTTAGACATAGGTTCAAGCGATGCTTACGGTCTAAAAGTTACTAGTAACAATGACGCTCTTGTTACTGGAGACCACATTTCAGCAATTGCAGGTAGAGGTGATATAGCTGATTACAATCTTCTAAATTTAGAGAATTCCGCTGGAACTAAATTTATAGTTCAAGGTGACGGAAATGTCGGCATCGGGGCGAGTGATCCGAGCGCTAAATTAGAGGTTGAGGCGCCATCCGCAGCAGGAAACACAAACCTTTTAAAATTAGTACGTGGTGGCGGTTATGGTCAAACTACATTTAATCAATTCTACAATACTGGAGTTAGCCCAAATCCTACACTGTATGGCTTGAATTTCGGTCTTAGCGTATCAAACGATACCGACGGCAAAGTTGGTATTAAATTTGAATCAACTACAGGGACAGAAACGTCTAGCGACAAAATTTATTTTAGGACGGCAAACTGGAGTAGGATGGTCCTTGACAATGATGGAAAAGTCGGAATAGGAACAACAACCCCAACCTCAAAACTGGATATCCAGTTAACATATTTGATCAATAAAATATCTGGTAAATATATAAATTATAGGCAAGTCGGAGATGGTACACACGAAGGTTATTTGCTCTTAATACCTGCTCACGTGACTGGATCAGCTGCAAAGCGTTTCAATGGTACTATTGTTGCCGACAGAGGCAGCAACTCAAACGGCAATGAGTCCATGAGAGCGAGAATAAATGTTTTTGCTGCACACACAAATAACCAGGGCATGCTTGAACTGTTTGGTAATGCAGATCACTATTTCAGCAAACTCACTATTGTTACTTTCTCAGGTGTTGATTATATAGCAGCTTATTTTAATCAAACTGGTGGTGGCCCTGCGAACGGTGTTTTTGTTGAGGATGCAATCGTTGCGGGTCTTGATTCAAATTGTTTAACTATGAAGTTAGGCAGCGAAGTGACTGTAGTCGATTCGAATTTTGGAAGTATTGTTTCAAACATATCTGGCAACGTAGGCATTGGAATTACATCGCCAAACTATCGTTTACACGTTGTTGATCCTACTGTCGATAATAATAATAATGTAGTATATCCGCAAACAGTTGCAAGTTTTGGTAATTATGACGAAAACTCTCCTCTTCGAATTGTGAGTAATAGTAATACGGAATGGGGTTTACAATCATACAACTCTAGAGATATTATTTTTGAAAATATAACTAGCTCATCTACAACACCTTCCAGACTTATGACTATTGAACATGGAGGTAACGTCGAAGTATCTACAGGCAACTTAGTAATAGGTACAGCCGGAAAAGGGATTGATTCATCACTTTGGACTTATAATGGAACATCAAAATGGTCTAACACTTCTGGTGAAACCAGATCTTTAAGATTTGGTGAATTTAGTGATAGTAGTGCAGGTTATTTTGGGCCAGATGCTGATGCTAAATCAAATAGTTTAATTGATTTGGGAGCAACTGATGGGAAATTCAGAAATGCTTATTTTAGTGAAACAGTTGACGCAACGACTTTTACAGAGAGTGGTGTTTCACTAACAGATAAGTATATACAAAAGTCTGGCGACACAATGACGGGTAACTTACAGTTTGGTCAAAATGCTATTCTTTTTAATGGTGAAACTACGACATCAGGACGCTCAAGCGCTGACGGTTTAGTTTTTAGATATGATAATAACTATTTCGGCGCCAATGCTGACGCTTTTGTTATCGAAAAAACTGATACTAATGGTAATCATCCAGATGGGGGTATTGCTTTCACTAACAGAGGTTGGGATGGTACAGCCTCAACTTTAACCACTTCTATGGTTATTAAGGGGAGTGGACATGTCGGCATCGGAACGAGTAATCCGCTAGCAAAATTGCAAACTAATATTTCATCAGCTGATGTATACAGTAACGGTAATGTAAATGTTGATAAATGTATCTTATCCTTAATAAATGATATTTCATCGTCAGGAGATACAACTGGCGCCCACTCAACTATTCAATTTAATGTTAATGGTGGCACAAACAGAAATAGGGTTGGGGGAATTAGTTTTATAGCGGAAGATGCCGATACGGTAAATCCCGATACGACAATTGGTAATAGAAAAGGTGCTTTAACTTTCTGGACTGATGATGAAGCTTTTAGAACTGAAAAGATGCGCATTACTGGTGATGGTAAAGTTGGTATCGGAACAGATGATCCAGAAATCACTCTCCACTTAAAAGATATAACACCAGCTGGTGATAATGTATCTGTTAGATTGGAGAACTCTGACCAAGTTTGGGATGTATCTAATAGGGGTTATTCTGATGACGCATTTCTAATCTATGATGTTACGGCAAATAAAGTTCCATTTAAGATTGAAAAGGGTATAACTGAACACGATCTTCTATATTTGAAGAAAACAAGAGATGAGACGGATTCTCAACCATCTCCAGGAACCAGAACTATTCCAAATAGTGTTGGTATTAATACAACTTCCCCTGAAACAGAACTACATGTTAATGGAAACTTATTAGTTGACATTTACGATGACGCACAAACAGGTGGAGGTTTATTTTTCAGATCTTCAACATCTTCAAACGCAGAATATGCTTTTGATAAGCCTTATAATATGTCTATTCTTGCATATGACCATTCAAATACTGGTAATTCCGCTGACGGTTTAAGTATAAATGCTTTTGATGGAATATCTTTTTGCGCAGGGTCTAATGACCGTTCTGAAAAGATGAGAATTCATAAAAATGGAAATGTTTCAATCGGTAGAATTTTAGATGAAACTGTAGCAACTAGTACAACGTACTTAGAGCCAACTTCACCGTTACATATATTTAAGGCAGTTGAAAATAATTCAGGTATCCAAGATCTGATAACATTACACGTCGAACGTGATGATAAAAAAGTATTAAGTGGGGCCGGATTACTTTTTAAAGATCAGGACAATAATAATGGAGACAGCACTATAGCTAGAATAAGTATGGTCAGCGAAGAAGCTGATCTAGGTCAGAACCCATCTCCGCTTCTTGGAGATTCGTCAGGTGAAAGGCGTTCAAACATACTTTTTCAGACTTCTCATGATGATTCTATATCTGCAAAAATGATAATCACAAGTCTTGGTCGTGTCGGGATTGGAACTTTAAGTCCAACCAGTGCACTTCAAGTTACTGGGGATATAAATTGTTCCGGAGTTATTGAAAAATTTGAAGGAACTCCAACGGTCACTGGTAATAATACTATTTCCGTTGATTTAGCCTCATCTCCAAAATTAATTAATTGTCCAGCTGGAAATTTATTATCAAATGGAACCTTAGAAATAACTAATATGGACATAATTGCTGGTGAAGCTACGAATATTTCTGTGGTATTACATCAAGGAGCTACTGCTTATATTATTGATACAATACAAATAGATGGAACTCCATATACTATTAATTGGCAAGGAGGCGCTACTCCGATTGGAACTGTTAGCGGAATAGACGTGTTTAGTTTTACAATATTATGTACTAGTACAGGCCCAGCTGCTTATACAATTTTAGCTAATATGGTTGATTATTAATAGGAGTTACTAATGCCATTTATAACATCTAAATCTATAAATTTTACTAGAAAATCAATCCCTCAAGATTCTTTATCTATGCATCTTGACGTTTCTAATATTAGAAGTTACTCAGGTAGTGGAACTACTTGGAAAGATGTTAAAGGTAATCGAGATTTTGTATCACAAGGAACAACAACAACACCTTTACATACCACAACTGAAGGGATAAAGAGTTTTCAATTCAACGATAGCGGTTGGTGGAGTTCAAATGATAACACTGCCGGAGTTGATATGGGCGGTGATTGTACTTTAATGTTTTGGCTTTTCTATGAAATTATAAATGAAAGGGATACTTTTTTTGAGAAAGCTGGAAACACGTATGCATCTTATGAACAAGAAATAGCAGTTACACTAGAAGGTCTGCAACACCCAAACCTGACTCTCCGTGACAGATTTACCTATTATTCTAGACCTATAGCAAATGGAGGTTGGTACGATTTTGGCCAAACTGCTACTATGACCCCAAATACTTGGAATTTAGTTGGAATAAAAATGTCTGATGGATATACTGATAACATTGCAAGAAATGGGTGGTTTAGTTTGAATGGCTCAGCTTGGGCAACTGATTACCTCCAAAGAGGAACTCTAGCTATTGTACCAGCTGGTGAGATAAGAATAGGTAGTGGTTATGTAGGAACAATGGAAGGTAGTAGAGTAACAATGTTAACAACTTATAATAAGATGTTATCAGATAAAGAAGTTTTAGATTATTATAATGTAACAAAAAATAAATTTGGAATACATGGATAAATCCATATGCCACCATTCATAACATCTAAATCTATAAATTTTTCTAGGAAGATAATTCCTCAGGATAATTTATCTATGCATCTTGACGTTTCTAATGTTAGAAGTTATTCAGGAAGCGGAGCTTGGAAAGATGTTAAAGGTAATCGAGATTTTGTATCACA
>MDSZ01234051.1_pt1 | contig 11549 bp, 6 predicted proteins | sample 811201 | NCBI WGS metagenome assembly MDSZ01 (sample SAMN05326647, study PRJNA326480) | marine metagenome | isolation source: seawater | place: Indian Ocean: North | collected 2010 | reverse complement strand
TGCCTCCGCGATGCTAAGTGATGAAACTGATTGGCCTGATGCTAACGCTATTCTTACAAGAACAACATTGCCCGTGGCGTTACTCATGTTCTCTTCACCAAGTGTCATTGTGTATCCACCACTAAGAGCTGTGCTTGCTTGAATTCTGTCCGAATTATTAAATGCACAACCGTCACTACCATTACCGCCAGCTCCACTTCCAGGTACACCAGCACCAGCATATGCAGTGTCGGCTCTTAACCAACCATTCAATCCACTAGTACTATCTATACCAGTACCAGGTGCTGCGATCCAAAGACCAGAGATTCCAGCAGAAGTGATGTTAATATCAAAGTTAGCAACTACTTGACGACGGAAAGCAAAAGTGAAGTACTGAGTTCCAGTATCACCACTTCTGTTTGGTCCAACTGGAAGGAATCCAGTTGAGTAGTCAGTAGTATCATGCTTCAGAACACCAAGTCTAACTGTTGCTTCCTTGGTTCCCTGAACACCAGGGTCAGAAGCCTCAGTATAAGGACTGTTGGTATAGAAGTTAGTTGAACCCGTATATGATGGATTATCAGTTGTATCCCCACTGAAGTTGAATACTCTTACACCATCATCAGTATGAACTCCGTTTCCTAATGCATCAGCAACTGGGATTGCGATTTCGCTAATTCCAGACTGTGCTGATGTATGGACTTGAACCTTAGTTGCGTTTTCAGCAAAAGCTCCATTTCCTGCAGGATTCTTCGCACGGAACTTAACGGTCTGAACTGATCTTACACTTGAAGAGGTAAGACTTACACTCAGATCACCAAATGTATAAGCACCACCAACGCCAGTGTTTGCTATTGGAACACCACCATCAAGCATGGTGCTAGTTCCGTCAATATTAGCGTAAGTGTAGTTCTGAGAAGAAACTACATTACCAGAAGTTGACTCAGCATTTGTTCCTGATGTAAGAACGAATGGTGAAGTTGTATTCTGATAAGTTTGTCCAGTGAAGTTGGTAACTTCAACTCCACTCAGAGTCAGAGTTGGGCTTCCAGTGTTATAGTATGGAATACCAGAGATATATCTCTTCGATCCGGCACTGCTTTCGGCAAGTGTTCCAGTTGAAAGTGTTGGAGTTGTGTTCAGATCGTCCTTGACGAACATTACACGACCAGTATTTCCATCAATTGAGTGACTCAGATCTAACTCACTCAGACCAACAGCAACTTCCGCAAGTGGCTTAGAAACTCTAGCAGTGAATACCTGATAGAAGTCACTTGGATATGTGTTAGAAGAAATCTCGTCATGAGCATCACCCTCAGAGGTGATTATGAGATCGTCGAATGTTCCTGTCTCTCCAGTAGCAAGAGTGAATGCCTTAGAGCCAATCGCAACAGTGTTCAGTCTAGCAGAGAGAGTTCCTGATTCAGAACCATCAATGTTAGAAAGTGTGCTCGAAACAATTGGAGTTGTTGTGGCGTATCTTGTTACAGATGAACCAGTCGCAATACCAACACCAGTCTGGTTATCAGTGTATCCAGAGCAGAGGTAAGGTTGTGTTCCCTGTGAGGAACTAGACATCGACAGAGTTTGTGTTGTGATGTTAGTTGGTGCGGCAGGAACAGCATTGACTGTCATTGTGACATTGCTTGTTCTTCCGTTCTGAACCAAATGACCAGGAGTTCCATTTGCTGTCAGAGTGACTGTCTTGGAACCAGGGCCTCCTTGGAAGGCATGATCAATTGGAGTAGAAGTACCACCAGCAGCTGCATTATTAGCAACTGTATCATCAGAACTTCCATCACCATAGGCATAAGTGTAATCACTTGCGTTATGTGATGTATTGGTGAATCGGCCGACTCTTCTGTCATTACCGTTCAGGTCCGTTCCATCATAAAGTGTTCTTGAATTATCGCCTGTTCTATCGCTAGTAACTACGGCAGCACCAGAGAAGATTGAACGAACTTCTGGTTCAACAGTAACAACATAATTAGCAGAAGCAAATGGTGAATTGGTATGATCTGAGAGAACCTCAAGTTTAGCAGTGTAAGAAGAACTTACGCCAGCAGAGTTGCTCGAAAGATCATATGTGTTAGAGATAGTTCTATTTGTATCTCCAGCATTTGATGATCCTGTATTAACTGTGGTTACAGTTCCATCACCAAATGTCCATCTGTATCTGATTCCAAAATCAGCAAAGCTTCCAATTGTGCTTTCAGTTGTGTTGGTGAAAGTAATTGGCAATCCAGAGTTGGATGTGCTATTGATACCGATTGTTGTGATACCAGTGAATGATGGAGTATGCTCAGAATATACCTTGAATGTCGCAGAGTCAGATGCTGGAATGACATTGGGGTCAGCAGCAGGGTGCGAATCAAGTGAAAGATTGATGGTATACTGAGTATCTGTTTCTGCAGCGTTATTGAACGTATGAGTTGTTCTTGCTGCACCAACACCACCAGGTGCTGTGTTACCATCAATTCCAAATGTTGTTCCGTCTCCAAAATTGACTGTGTAGTCAACATCAAATCCAGTTACATTAGTTGTGGAGTTCTCAAGGAAGATCGCAGTTCCACTATCAGCAAATGTGATTGTAGATCCAGCATTCAGAGCATCCTTCATTGAGAAGGCTACAGATGGATCAGGAGTGTAAACTGTGATGTAGTTTGTTCTTGATGCTACGAATGAACTTCCAGCACCAGTACCAGAGGTATTACTGGCTGCCATTGTGATGCTAAATTGACCACCATTTGGCTCATTATAAGTATGACTTGGAGTTGAATCAGATGTATTATCTGCTGTGCCATCACCCCAATCAATATAGTAATTGTTAGGATTACCTGCCGCAGTTGTTGTCAGAGTGATTGAGAATGGTGAACCACCTGCAGTTGGAGTAGTAGAGAACTCTAAACCAGAAACCGCAGTATTGTTCATCATATTGAGCGCAAGCTCATTCAGATCATCAATACTATCAACAATTTTTGTTTCTGTTGTGAAAGTATTCAGTGCTCCAGGTGTTACCAGATCTCCGTCAGAAGAAGTTCCAAGAGTGAGGTTATCTCCAGTTCCTGAGATCGCAATATCTACAGTATCTGTATCTGCATTATATGCGAAGGTATTACCAGCACCAATAAAATTCAGATTCTGAACTGGTCCTGAGGTAATTGAATTTCCTGCAGAGTTAATTCCAATATTGAAACCACCTGTAGCGGTAACAATACCAGTAACATTTAAGTCACTATCGAAACTTTCTGTCCAAGAAAGATTACCATCACCATCAGTAAGCAGAATTTTGTTTGCTTCTGGTGCTGCTGGGAATGTGTATGTTGTAACCCCAGACATTGCGTCTGGGCCTTTGAGGTTGATGCTATTGGTTCCGTCCTTATCAACTAATTTAAGAGCCAGGGATTCAGTCCCGTCTTCTCTATCCCAGTATCTCCCTGAACCGAAGAACTGATTAGTTGAAGTTTCTGATGTAAGACCTACATAAAGGTCATACTTATCAGTAGTAAAACCAGGTTCACCCTGCCTTAGACCAGGCAGGTTTGTATAAGCACCCCTCTTAAATTGAATAATCGGTGCTGCCATTGGAAAAAGTTACTATTTTACTTTTGAATATTTATACTTCAAAAGGAGCCGCCATCAAAGTCGATTTTATTATCCAGATCTTGGTCGAGTTGATCAATAAAGTCGTTAGGCAGTACGTTATCGGAAGCTGCTGCGGATAGAATTGAATCGGCAGGAACTAACTCATATTTTTGTGCTGTAGCGTTATAGATTAAGACGTGATTCCCCTTATTAGAAAGGTCTGGAACATTTACGTCGCTTAATTCGGATAAAAATTCTGCCACTACTGTTTTCTCCTGAGTTACTACGTATTCAGGTGTTGAATCTAAGGTTACTGTGTAATCTGCCATTTGATTCAGATTTTTTAACTATTTATGAAATTCCACCAGATACCAAAGCCATTCCTTCAATTACTCTTGTTTTAAATCCAGTTCCAGAATTTGTTAAGAGAATATCATAATAATATCTACCAGGTTCAAGAGTGCTCGTTACCTCATCACTCATATCTAACTTCACTTTTCCTGTAGATATAGTAATCGTAGTTGTAAAGTCATATGAAGTGGAAGAACTATGGTGCTTCCTCAACTTTGCTACGGCTGTGCTTTGGTTTAGATTATAGACGGAACTATCATTATTTGCAATCGTAAATGTAGCAGTGAAGTCTGCTCCTTGCTCAATACTAATATTTACTGATGGTACTGCCATAATTAGTTACCCTTTAACTCATCAATTTGCTTCTGTTGTTCCTTGATTGCTTCGATGAGAACACCAATGATTCCATTATAATTTACGGACAATCTATCATCACTTTCAGAAACTAATTCTGGAAGAACCTTCTGAAGTTCTTGTGCGATGACACCTTTTGACTTCTCTTCTGATTGCTTCCAAGTGTAATCAACTCCTCTGAGTTGCATTACTTTGTCTATAGCATTATCAATTGTAGAGATATCTTTCTTTAATTTCTGGTCAGAGAGTGAATTTAGAAATGTTGCAGATAGCCTTCCAGCGGATGCATCAAATGTTAGATTTGTGGATGACTTTGGTGCTTGATCACCAGTTGCTGATGTAGCAAATAATGGGAAACAAGTTGTATCTGTTGACTCATCAGCAACTGTTACATTCGTTGCGTTGGTTGCATTGGTTGCGTTTGTGGCATTAGTAGCATTAGTTGCTAATGTAGCAGTCGCAGCATTACCAGTACATGATCCCGAAGAACCAGAAACATTACCAGTTACATCACCGACTACAGCTCCTGTAAATGTAGTAGATGAAAGGTTTCCAGTAGAAGGATTGAAATCTAACTTAGTTGTTGATGTCTTTGGTCCGACACCATCACTGTTCACAAGCACAGGATAAAATGAGCTGTTAGTGGTAGTATCGTCGCTTACACCAATTAATTGTGCTTTTGTCTGTGACATCTATCGTTTTTTAGTTATTTATAAAAAAAGACCATCAATTGATGGTCTTTGAGAACATATTTTATTTGAAGTTTATTTCTTAATCAGTAGTTTGGTAGAAGCAATAGCCGTTCCTGCCAGTACTGATGGAGAATCAGCAGTTTCTGATAGTGTTCCATCACCTTGTACATAATACTTTTGACCTGGTGTTAACCCAGATTGGGCATCATCAACAGAACCAATAAGTTGAATAGTTGCTGTTTGACCATCATTATAGGCTCCATCAGAAATTCCAATATAGTTTTCTGCTGTGAGAGTAGATGATGGAGATGCTACTGTAGTAACAGAATCAGGGAGGCTAGCACTTTGATCAGTAAAGTTAACATTGGATGGACTGCTCAATGTTCCAACTGCATCTGTAAGCGACGATACTATGCTAGAAAGACTTGGTGTGTTTTCAGTATGATTTGTTGCTGCATATGTGAAGTCTCCATAAGTTCCAGTCGCTGATCCATCGGAAGGTAGTTTTGCAACCATCATACTACCTGCACCAGAACCTGGTGTTTCACCTGTGATATAGATATTTCCATTGTTGTCTGCAGAAATACCATAACCATAATGAGTTCCTGATGATTTACCCAAACTGCGTTGCCATTGAAGAGTGCCTGAACTATTATATTTTGCAAAGAAATACTTATTACTGTTAGCCCCAAGAAGGTAAACATTATCAGAACTATCTGATGCCATTCCGTAGATTTGCATTTGTTGTCCACTTGTTCCCAGGGCTTTTTGCCATTGATAAGTTCCTGAACTATTATATTTTACAAGAACAGAATCATAAACACCAACACCTCCTCCAGTGCTAATACCACCAACGTAAACATTATCAGAACTATCAACTGCTATAGATCTGCCATTACTAGTTGTGCTACCTCCACCAAAACTACGTTGCCATTGTAATGTCCCAGAATTATTATACTTAGCCACCAAATAATGATTATAACCACCAATGCCACTGTAACCGCCAACGTAAATATTATCAGAACTGTCAACAACTACATCATAAAAATATTGAGAATAAGATCCATCTAAAGTCTTCTGCCATTGAAGACTTCCAGAAGAATCAAACTTAGCAACTAAAGCTCCATAAGAAGTCATATTTTTTGTGGTGAATGAAGCAACAAAAATATTGCCTGAACTATCAACGGCTATTCCATTGCCATGTTCTGCAGTGTTAGATTCGCCAAAAGTCTTCTGCCATTGAAGATTTCCAGAAGAGTCATATTTGACAAGTATCGCAGAATCATATCCACCTGTAAAATTTGTATTTCCACTAACATAGACATTACCAGAACTATCAATTGCTATCATTCTTCCCATATCATCATGTCTATATGCAGTGCCAGTACCTAAAGTCTTCTGCCATTGAACAGTTCCTGAAGAGTCAAATTTGGCAGTTAGTAAGTCGTTTCCACCAGCACCAGAAGAATTAGTGTAACCAATAACATAAACATTTCCTGAGCTATCAGATGTAACTCCCCAACCATAATCACCGCCGCTGCCATCCAGAGTAGCAATCCACGCGGTTGAACCAGTCTGTGTAATAGCACTCACAGTTCCATCAGCATTTACAATTACTTTAGTGCCATCTGCTAAGGTTCCTGATGCTGTAAGTTCTGTCGAACTTCCTGCTGCTGGTAAATTAGTTAACTGAGAACCATCACCAATAAATGAAGTGGCAGTCATCACACCAACATTCAAACCAGAAGTCTGAATATTATCTGCATTTATCAAGCCACTGCTTGCCAGATTTAAATTATCTCCTACCGCAAGTTCCTGTAGTTGTTGTGCTGATGAGTCAACTATAAGTGGAAATCTGTCTGCCATGGTACTTTAAAATATATTGGTGATTTTTTTGGTCTAATTATTTATTTGAAATAATAGTAGAGTATAAATTAACCCCTCACAATCAACTTGGTAGCAGCAATAGCTGTTCCAGCGAATACTGATCCACTTTCAGCCAGAGTGCCATCATCTTGTACATAATATGCTTGACCCGGAGTCAGACTGGATTGGGCATCATCAACTGCTCCCATTATTTGGATCGTAGCAGTTTGACCATTGCTATAGGCTCCATTAGAAATTCCAATGTAGTTTTCTGCTGTAAGGTTGGTTGACATGGTTTTTGTAGAAAAAACGACAGTCTTTACATATTGAGAGTCATCATAATCTCGATAAAGAATAATTGAGTTACCACTGTCAGGATCAAATACTATAGAACCCTGATCCGACCGAGAAGAATTATATACAGTAGGAGCTCCAAAACTAATACTAGTACCACTTACAGTACCTATAACTACTGTTCCATAATAATTGGGTGAGGCATCATCCCGATAAGAAATAATTATTTTATTATTGGTAGAGTCATGTACACATCTTGTTTCAGCCGAACTACGAGAATTAAACACTGACTCAGTACCAAAACTAATACTAGTTCCAGATACGGTTCCTACAATTGCTGTTCCATAGTTAGAGTTTCCATTATCTCTATAAACAATCACTACTTTACCATTGGTAGAGTCATATGTACTACCTAAAGAGTAAATAGTACCACCATTAAACTCTGACTCACTACCAAAAGTAATTGATGTGCCACTTACAGTTCCTACAACTGATTTTCCATGGTTAGAGTCTCCACCGTCTGCATAAGAAATAACTATTTTTTGATTAGAAGAGTCATATACAGCTGAGGGGTAGTAAGTCTGCCCCGAATGGAACACTGCCTCAGTACCAAAAGTAATTGATGTACCTGATACAGTTCCAACTCTTACTCTTCCCACATAGGAATTTTCATAATCTTGATAAGCAATAACTACTTTTTGATTAGAAGAGTCATATGCGAGTGAAATATATCTAACCTCTCCTCCGTTAAAAAATAAAGTTGGACTGCCAAAGCTAATACTAGTTCCACTTATAGTTCCTACAATTGCATACCCGTAATAAGAACTACCAGTATCAGACCAACCAATAACTACTTTATCATTAATAGGGTCATATACTACTGATGTATGAGGACTCCAGGAAGAATCAAATTCGGCAGGAGTTCCAAAAGTAATGCTAGTACCACTTACGGTTCCTACAACTGCTATTCCTCCACCACTACTCCTTGCATACACAACAATTACTTTATTATTGGTAGTATCATATGCTATTGAAGGCCATTCACCAGTCGAAGGAGTGCTTTCAGTATAAGTTGAAGAACCTACTGAAGGAACAGAGAATCCAGTATTGCTAAAGACAATCGCTGTTCCATAGTTAGAGTTTGCGTTATCTTGATAAGCAATAACTGCTTTACCATTAGAGGAATCAAATGTTACGTCAGGTGGTTGAGTATTACCACTATTAAATACAACAGGAGTTCCAAAGCTAATACTATTTCCAGATACAGTACCTGAGACTACTGTCCCATAATAATTATTTCCAGCATCTTGATAAGAAATAACTATTTTATTATTGGTAGAGTCAAATGTTGATTTAATGTAATTAGCTCGAGAAGACCCACTGAATACAACAGAAGTACCAAAACTAATACTAGTTCCAGATACAGTTCCTACAATTGCTGTTCCATAATTTGAGTTTGTAGTATCCGAATAAAGAATAACCATTTTTTGATTGGAAGAGTCATATACTACTCCAGGGTAATCGGGTTGAATAGATGCAAATACGGCAGAAGATCCAAAGCTAATGCTAGTACCACTTACGGTTCCTACAATTGCTGTTGCATAAGCAGAATTTCCATTATCCTGATAAACAATAACTATTTTACCATTGGTAGAGTCAAATGCCGATGCGATACTAAAACTAGCACCAGAATTAAATACAACAGGAGTACCAAAACTAATACTAGTTCCACTTACGGTTCCAACAACTGCTGTTCCATAGTTAGAGTTATCATAATTACCGTAAGCAATAACTACTTTACCAGTGGAGGAGTCATATGTTGCTGAAATATCACCAGAATAAGAGGATGCAAATATAACAGGAGATCCAAAAGTAATACTAGTACCAGATACAGTTCCTACAACTGCTGTTCCATAATAGCCGTTTCCAGCATCACTATAGGCAATAACTACTTTTTGATTAGTGGAGTCATATGTTGCTGAAATATTAACACTATTGGCAGATTCAAATACAACAGGAGATCCAAAGCTAATACTAGTACCAGATACAGTACCTACGATTGCTGTTCCGTAATTACTGTTTCCTCGATCCTTATAAGCAATAACTACTTTTTGATTAGTGGAGTCATATACTGTTGAAATATTAACAGTATGAGCAGATTCAAAAACTACTTCAGATCCAACTCCTGGTCCAGTAGTCTCAGTCTGAGAAACAACACTTACAGTTCCATCGGTATTGATAACGACTTTAGAACCATCAGCAAGTGTTCCTGATGCTGTAGCTCTTAGTGAACCACCACTCGGAGGTAGATTAGTTAACTGAGAACCATCACCAATCAACGAAGTAGCAGTTGCAACTCCAGCAACATTAACTCCAGCAGATTGAATGTAATCAGCGTTCTTAAGATTACTTTTAGTCAGATCTAAATTATCACCAGAAACAAGTTCTTTAATTTTCTCTTCCGAGTTATCAATTATGAGTGGAAATCTATCTGCCATGGTTCTTTAGGTAGGTTTATTAAATGAAGCCTTTATACTATATATCTCAAGTGAGTAATCAACCGATCATCAACTTGGTGGCAGCAACAGCCGTTCCTGCCAGTACTGATGGAGAATCAGCAGTTTCGGATAGTGTTCCATCACCTTGTACATAATATTGTTGTCCTGGTGTCAAACCGGACTGAGCATCATCAACGGAACCTGCGATTTGAATAGTTGCTGTTTGACCGTCACTATAGGCTCCATTAGAAATTCCGATAAAGTTTTCTGCTGTGAGGTTGGTTGTTGTTACGGGTGATTGATATACGATAGCAACTCCACTGCCAGAATTATCCTGATCTTTATATACAATAACAGCTCTATTTGAATTTGAGTCAAAGGTCATGGCAGTTCGATATCCATCTGTTGTAGCTAACTTAAGTTTGGTCCCAAAATTTATTGTAGTGCCACTTACAGTTCCTGCAATAACAGTTGTAGGTTCATCAGCATCACTATCATCTTGAAATCCAATTAATATTTGATTTGAATTTGAGTCAAATGCTGTTGTTACATCATTAGTAGATCCATTATTGAAAATGACAGGAGATCCAAAACTAATACTAGTACCAGATACAGTTCCTACAACAGCGGTTCCCTTTCCTGAATTGTTATAATCAACAAAAGCAATTACTGTTTTACCAGTGCTTGAATCATGAACTGCCGAGTGATAGTATCCATGAGAAACACTAGAATTTAATCTAACAACTGAACCAAAGGTAATAGTAGTTCCACTTACACTTCCTACAACTGCTGATGATCTGTTAGCAGTATTATATTCATCCCTAAATCCAATAACAATTCTGTCATTGGTTGAGTCATATGTAATTCCTGTTGCTGTACTATATGAACTATTGAATACATATTCAGAACCATAGCTAATACTATTACCAGATATGGTTCCTACAATTGCTGTTCCATAATTAGAGTTTCCATAATCTCTATAAACAATAACTACTTTATCATCAGAGAGTGATGTAATGCTTATATCATATGTTACTCCATTATTAAATTTTACTGCAGAACCAAAATTAACAGAAGTTCCACTTACTTGTCCTACAATTGCATATCCGTGGTCATTACCACTAGAATCAGTAAAAGCAGCAACTACCCTCCCAGTATTAGAATTATAAGTCAGAGAATAATAATAATAATTAGTATAAGAAATAATATTTTGTTCACTTCCAAAAGTAATTGAATTATTGCTAGGATTTACATCTCCTACAATTATTTTACCACTATTGCTCTCTTCCCATGCGATGATGACTTTATTATTTGTTGAGTCAAATGTAGCTGATTGTGGTGTAAAGTCACTATCTTGAGAATTAAATGTATTAGCGGTTCCCGAAGTTTGTGGTGTGGTCTGCACACCAGCAACACTCACAGTTCCGTCAGCATTAACAATAACTGTAGAACCATCAGCAAGTGTTCCTGATGCTGTGGCTTCTAATGAACCTCCACCAGCAGGAATATTAGTAATTTGTGAACCATCACCGATAAATGAAGTTGCTGTTACTACACCAGCATTCACACCCGCAGAGTGAACATAATTAGCATTTACAACACCACTCTTAGTCAGATCTAAACCATCTCCAGCAGAAAGTTCTTGAATCTGCTGTTCGGTTGATTCTATAATAATTGGAAATCTATCTGCCATGGTTCCTTTGCGTGGTTTCTTTTTAAATATTTAGGATAAAATGTACTCAGGATGGTTCCTCAGGCCAAGTAATATCATGAGGAAATCCTTCCTGTTTAGATATATCACGAAGTTCTTGTCTATACTCTTTCCAGATAGTTTTATCTACAGTACAATCTGGTATTTGAGTCCAGTCTGTTTCTTTTAGTTTTTGATTTCTAGTTGTTCTCACAGATTCTGCTGCTCTATTATCAATAC
>MDSZ01147015.1_pt1 | contig 11549 bp, 4 predicted proteins | sample 811201 | NCBI WGS metagenome assembly MDSZ01 (sample SAMN05326647, study PRJNA326480) | marine metagenome | isolation source: seawater | place: Indian Ocean: North | collected 2010 | reverse complement strand
TACCTAATTTCGAGTCTCCAGAGGATAATAATTCTGACAACATATACGAACTGACTGTTCAAGTCACAGACGGTAATGATTCCGCTTTACTCAATGTTGTCGTTCAAGTTAATGATCTCTTTGAATCTTCTCCCAACCCTGTCGACCTCAACATGTCTTTAGGACTTCCAGTTTTTGATCTTTCTTATCAGCAGGTCAATCAACTGACAAATAGTTATCTAACCATCGGAGGAAAATATGCATTTGAGTTCTTCTTTGATCCAATAACTAATTTTGAATCAAAAAGGTTAGTCAGAGCCATTTTTTATGACGGTAATTGGTCGCGTGAATTCGATCCAATAACAAACAACTTTTTATTCACCGATATCGATTCAGTCGCATTCCCTAATATTCACGAAATCGAGCTTTATTTATCACAACAAAATCTTCAACCCATTGGACATATCTTTGAATACCAAGAGGAAGAGAGCTATCCCGAAATTCCCTTTATTTTTGAATCAATTAAAAAAGTCGACTTATCAGACCGTGAACAACTTCTTTCCATCGTTAAAGATTACGGATATATATTTTTTCAAACTTATAGAATTAACCACAATAATTTAACTCCTGAAAATAATACTATTTCTGATAGCAATTATTATTACAAAGATTCCATAACCCATGAATCGGGATTAAATGATCATAGCATAGCTTGGGCATTATCTATTGAAGATCCCAAAGAAAATGAAATATCCGATCTAGTTATTGATATGGATGGAAATGTTTTCAAAGGTCATTTTGTTGATTTTTGGAGAGACGGTTATGGTGTCTTAATTAAAAATAATCCGGACTGGAACGAAACTGAGTATCAAAATGATTCGATTGGTATAGAAAAATTATATTCTGAAAATCATGAATATTTAATCGGTTCAACTGTTATAACCGGAATGGAGAACAAATATGAGGGGCTTCAACCTGTATTAGTCCAAACTATTTCATCAGAATTTAACGGTAATGAGATTTATAATTTCAAAGGAGAAATTTTGTCATCCGGCAACTCTCCTGTTACTGAGGTTGGATTTATCCTGTCTCCGTCTATTCGTTTCGAATTTCCGAATCGAATTATCGGTGGTTTACAGAATCCAAAAGAATTCTCTGCAACTTATAATAATTTGGCTCCTAATCAAACTTACTACTTCCGATCTTATGCAGTTAACCAAAGTGGAGAATCCTGGGGATCTATAAAAAGATTTAAGACCAACAGCTTTGATTCATGGCAAAGTGATTCAATCGATTTAGAGGCTGGTTGGAAATTATCTGATTGGTTCGGGGCTTACCTTCCCCTTCAAAATGATTGGATTTATCACCAAGATATAGGTTGGGCTTATACATCACCTGACTCCGAAAACGGTCTATGGCTATGGACTGAGGAACATAATTGGCAATGGACAAGCCCTGGTGCCTGGCCATTTTTATATCTTCCTGCAGCTGAAAATTGGCTATATTTCCTTAAGAGAGTAGACGGAGTTCCTGTTTTCTTTGATTACAGTGAAAATAAGTTCCTAATGCCAGCTCCACTTGCCCCGTAAGTTTTATTTTACTTATTAATTAACTTTCTGGGCATCCAGTACTATCCAATGTCAATATTTAAGAGGTTCTATCTTTCGAATATAGATTTTAAAAAATCTCATAAATCATGATCAAGTTTCTGATTTTTTTATCTACTCTAAGTTTTATTTCCTATTCTTTTTCTAAGGAGCCTACCACTCTAGACAGAAACGAGAAAATACACTTTCCCAAAATCAAAATTAAAGAAAATGTTTGGAATGGTGGTGCAGCAATCGACATCCAAAAAGTATTAGATTCTGTAACCAGACAAATCTGGCCTTTCGTGCAACTGGAAAAACTCGATCCAATTTGTGTTAATCGTTCGCAAACAGGGCCTATTGTTTTGTATGAGAGAGGGAAACAAGGTGAATTTCTAGTAAAATTAAATACTGAAAAGACATATTGGTGCCAATATGCTTTTCAATTTGCTCATGAATTAGGACATATTATTTGCGGGTATAAAAAAGGAGACAGATCAAATCTTTGGTTTGAGGAAACAATATGTGAAGTCGCCTCACTATTCGTACTTAGGCGAATGACAAAAGAGTGGAAAAAAAAACCACCCTACCCAAATTGGAAATCATATGGACCGGAATTTGCCAAATATGCTCAAATGAGAATGGATAAAAATCCTTGGCCAAATGAACTAAGTTTATCTCAATGGTACCAAGATAATAAGATCAAATTGGTAAATGAACCTACTGATCGAAATCGCAATGTAAAACTGGCAAATAAGTTACTCCCATATTTTGAAGAAGATCCAAAAGTTTGGAGTGCATTTATTTATTTGAACATACGCAAAACACAGAAAACGATCAAATTTTCTGAATTTTTACAAAATTGGAAAGAAGAATGTAAAACTTTCAAACAAAAAAAATTTGTTGATATGCTTTCTTTCAATTTTGGATTAAAAAATTAATTTTTATTTTTTAAAAAACATTAAATATTAAAATAAAGTAGTATTACGTGCTTATTCAAGATTTGCTACACCTGCTAATTATTAAGTTTCTCTTATTTCCAGAATAATAAAGACTTACAATTAAGATAATTACTGGAATAATCTTTTAAATTATATTATGTTTTTGTGTTATATGTTATTTAACTAACAAATTTTATCATGTATTGTACCAAAGATAGACTTTTAAGCCACACTGAAGCGGCATATGTACTTGGATATAAAACTTACAGATCTATTAATAATTTGATTGAAAAGAAAATTATCAAGACCTATCAAACTCATCCAAAAGGAAGAAAGCAGATTAGACTAAGTCAGATCATGAATTTAGCAAAGCCTATCGAAATCCCATGAAGTTAATTTATTACCCATAAACAAAGTCTTTCGAATTTTTGATAATATCTAACATACCACAAATCCCAGCTGCATAATTTCAATGCTATTTTTAAATGAATTTAGGTTACGGAAAAAATGACAATTATGATGGCGAGCGTTTTATCACCTACACAGAAGCAGCTGAATTGCTTGAGGTTTATTGTCACTCGAATGTAACTGAGCTAGTTGAAAACAAGGTACTACCATCTTACAGTTTACCCCTGACCGATCGAAGAAGAGTTAAAAAATCTGATGTTTTATTAATTTTAAGTGAAAAAAAAGCACCAAGTACTTCCACCACGCTATGACAAAGATAAAGATGGTCCTCTTGATAGGTTCATAAAAATTAGTGAAGCAAGCAAATTACTTGGTTACGCTCACTATAATTCGGTCATTAAACTTATTGAGCGAGGAAAATTACAAGCTTATAAACTTCCCCAAGTTACACGAAAACGAGTTCTTTTAAGCGAAGTAGAAAATTTAATTGAATTGAAAAATGACCGCCAAAACAAATATTTCAGTATACCAAAAAAAGCTGGCAGACATTCGAATTACTGATTGCTGATAATGTGTTTAGCGTTGATCAGAAATATTAAATCTAAATAATTTTAAATTTTTTGTTGTTTTTATGTATTAAATTTTAATTCAATGCTATAAATTAATGCAAATCAATAATATTTACTGTTAAAAAGTATTAATAACATACAAAAACAATAATTAATTACAGTCCAACAAACCAGCCTTGTATTACCATGCCCAAGCAGTTCAAATTTTCACTACTTAATCTTTCAATCCTCTACATTTGTGCATTTAATATTGTTATTGTAAAATCCTTTGGTGCTGTTGAAGGCGGTGCCCTTATTTCTGGTATCGCTCTGTCTGATAATACAACTACCATTGCAAACACAGCAAAAGCAATTAAGTGGAATTCGGTTGATTTAGACCCTGGTACATTTGAATTTAATTCATCAAACCCAACACGATTGAAGCTCAAGTCCGCTGGAAATTATTTTCTTGCATTTACTGGTCCTCTTGTTGAACAAACTCGTACCTCAAGCAACCGCTCGCAAGTTGAATTCATAATAAGAAAAAACGGTACAGTGGTACCCGAGGGATCCACTCGTTGTACATATGTAAGACATGATTCAGGTCATACAGAAGCAAGTGGTCACCTTCATCTTCTTATACCCAATCTCTCCGCCAACGACTACCTTGAAGTTTTTGCCAAAAATATTGATAATCATGCCAATGAGGTTAGTTTAGGAACTTGTACTCTTTTTACCGAAAAAATATCAAATTCTAGAACTGTTTTTTCAGCAACTGCAACTCGCACGGTTGCTGGAACTAACTTGAATCCGACGACCGCTTCCGCTCTCCAATGGTATAATGATGTCGCAAACTCGGGTTTCACACACAACAATTCTAATAATACCCAAAACATCACCTTAGATTCGGCGGCTAAATATTTGGTTTATATTAATTTGCCTCTTCAATCCACCGGCCAACGGGTTGCCCCTCAGTTGACCGTAAAGCTTGCTGGTAGTGAGGTGACAGGAGGAGTGGCCTCACAAGGTTATTTACGCAATGCCAACGGAATTAATAAATCGTCACTGCATTGGGTCGGATTGATAAACAGTGCTTCTTCCAACCAAGATTTGACTGTTGAAGTTGTTAAAAGGTCTACTGTTAATACAAATACGACGGTTCCAACTGGCGAGAAGGGATCAATTTTCATAGAAAAACTCACCAATGCAAACAACCTTTTCTCCGCAACTGCTACTCAAACTACTGCTAGCTCCCCAAATGACTGGAACATTGGCGGTTATGTGAAATGGGGCACGCAGGAAACCATTGACGGCTCCAAATTCTCACACTCAACATCTTCTAATGCGCATCAAGTGACAGTTGATGCTGACGGCGATTACTTGTTATTATACAGCGATGAACTGAACTCATCTGGAACCCGAGTTAACCCACAAATGTCAGTTAATGTTAACGGTAATCCAATACCCGGTGCGCTTGTTTCTAGTCACTACATTCGGAATACATCGGGTCATAATCACTCTTCTGGTGCATTGGTCACCCTATTGAGTAATCTAAAAGCTAATGATGTCATATCCATAGGCATTGCCAGAGAAACCAGCACAACTACTTTAACGGGAAGTCGCAGACCTGCCCGTCTTGTACTTCTAAAGAAACCTAGAGTCGCCGCACCCATTTTCACTGTATCTCAAACCGCAAGCAGTTCTCCCATATCGGGAAGCGTTACTTTTAAACAGGACGGTACTAATGTTTCTGTAACTAACTTTATTTCCAGTGATATTGCAGCAACCAATGCAAACATAACTAATTTCAGTGGCTCTGGTCATACTTACACCTTTAATATTGTACCTACAACTTACCCCGCAATAATCAGTCTCAACATACCTGCCGGTGCAGCAACCACTGATTCTGGTGGTTTAACAGCGGCGGGTTCGGGACTCACCCAGTTTCGGAATAATGTAACTCTTGATAATAATCTGGTACTTTATCTTCCTTTTGATGAAGGTTCTGGCAACATTGCATCTGATCGATCTTCAAGTGGTAAGAACGGAACTTTGGCGGGTGATCCGACATGGGTCACTGGGAAAAGAGGGTTTGCCCTTGAGCTGGATGGTACAGGAGACTGTGTCAATGTTCCAAATTTTACTGGTGTTACCGGGAATTCTGCATTCAGTGTAGCCTTGTGGGCAAAATCAACCACTAACAATACCTCTTCCCAACAATCCATCGTTTCTTGGGGACAAAATTCTGCTGGATTAAGGGCCACCCTCAGTTTTGATGGAGGGAAATTTCGATTGGACAATGCTGGTGGTGCATCAAGCACAAATAATTCTTTCTATGACGGCAACTGGCATCATGTCGTCGCTGTTAAGCCAGCAAATGGAAACATTGGCAGCATTATTTTTTATGTGGATGGATCTGCGGTCGCCAAGACCGGAACGGGTGGAAGCACATTCAATATCAGTTCATTACAAAACTTCCAAATTGGAGGAGACATAACCGGTGCCAACAGGATAAACTTTACTGGTACAATTGATGATTTCCGACTCTACAACGCGGAAATTAATGCTAGCGTAGCCTCTACCCTATATTCAAATGGTATCGGTGAGGGCTATTACACACCAACCCTTCCAGTCATTACTGTGGATGAATACTCAAATTCTAATCCAGTTCCTGTAAGTATAACTTTTAAACGCGGAGGCTCAAATATTCCTGTCAGTGGTTTTACTTACAACGATATCTCTTTGAGCAGCGGAAGTGTTGTTAATTTCTCGGGTAGTGGTGGTGGTGGACATACCTACACATTTAAAGTCAATCCAGCCAGTTTCCCCTCTTCAATAACCCTAACGATACCTAAAGATTGTGCCGCTGGCGGCGGAGGTGTATATGGAAATGATGTAGCAAGCACGGTCTTTCGAGCCTCATACCAAGCCGATCTATCCACCAATGGTATTGATGGAATTGAAATGTGGTACGACGCTACCGATATCAACGGAGATGGAACCACCGACACTGGGTACAGCATCGGTAATGCTGTGAACACTTGGACCGACAAGTCAGGTAACGGATACAATATGATTAAAGCCGGGAATCCAACTTGGGCAAAATTTGGCGAGAATGGAGTGGTCAATTTTGACGGAGACGATGCCTTGTATTCCTCCAATTATTGGGGTGGCGGGAAGGAATTTACTATGTTTTCAGTTGCTCGCTACACGCACGCAACCAACACTCAGAGAGTAATATCAGACAGGGATCGCAATTGGCTTTTTGGGTTTGAAAACGGGCACATGCAGAAATGGTATTTTGATGGTTGGTTAACCAATGTGGCTAACGGAAAAGATCAGCTCTTTCACATTCACAGTGCATCAATGAACTCTTCTGACCAAGGCAACACATATTATGATGGTACCCTTGTAGGCACGGCCAACGGAACTGGAGCACATGATAGTTCATATGTACCTAGGCGGTTACAATTTGGAGGTTGGCAAACAGCTGACCAATTCTCCAAATGTGAAGTGGCCGAATTTATCGCCTTCGACCGGGTTTTAAGCAATACCGATCGTCAAGCCATCGAAGGCTACTTGGCTCACAAGTGGGGCTTGTCCGCCCGACTGCCTAATGGACATGCCAATCAGGTAACTCCAACTGGCATAGGCTCTGGATTGGCTGCTGAATTTACTGTTTCCAGCCCCACGCAGGCTTATCCCATCCCTCTTACAATCACTTTCAAAAAGTCTGGTTCCAATCATGATGTAACAGGATTTGCCGCTTCTGATCTTTCTGTCACTGGTGCATCCGTCTCAGGCTTGGCGGGTTCCGGAGCTGTTTACACAGCAAACCTCACTCCAAGCACAAATCCAGCTCGAATCGTTGTGAATATGGCCGAAGGATCGGTTTCTTCCTCATCTACCGGCGAACAAAACCAAAGAGTGACCAAGCAAATCCTTTATCGACCCGCGGTACTCAAGGAGTCCAACCTTGCCCTCTTCTTACCTTTAGGAGAGACGGAGAATGCAACCTCTGTCCAAGATTGGAGTATTAACGGACTGTCCGGAACAGTTCAAGGTACCATTTCACGCTTTCCGGGACATTACGGCTCTTCTTTTCGTTTCAGTGGATCTGCAAACAATAAAATTACTATTCCTAATCATCGCGTCCTAAGAATGAACAATGGTGGACAGTATACACTAAATGTTTGGATTCGTTATGAAGTTAGCACCAGTACTTGGGGTGCTGTTTTTACACGCGGAGGAAGAAATTATCTATTTGAATTTGGTGATAATAACAATGCAAATGGTGGATATGTTCACCACCGCTTTAGGATGGGGTCCAATACCAACGACGGAGTTAATAATGCTTACAGAGTTTCACCAGAACAATGGAGTATGGTTACACTCACCAATGAAGGAAATCCTGGTATTGCTAAAACTTACATCAACGGTGCTCCAATTCAGTCAAAAACTATCAACGATACTATTTGGGTCGAACAAGAGAAGAACATCTATATTGGTGCAAACGAAAATGGAAATGCAAACTGGTTTAAGGGTAGCATGCAAAACATTCGACTTTACAACACAGCGATGAATGACAGTGAAGTAAGCAGCATGTACTCCGCCGCCGGTAGCGAATCCGGTGCCGTGGTCATATCCACCAACACATTAGTTCCCTTCAATGCCGGAGTCGCCCTCACGATTCAGCCCACCCACACCGTTACCGTGAGTGCCTTTGCCCCGAATTGGTCCGCATCCGGATTGCCCAGTGGACTTACCATTAATACAAACTCCGGAGCCATCACTGGTAATGCCACCGAAACGCCTGCCAACACGGGCACCGAACACGCTGTTAACCTTATGGCTACCAACGGGTACGGAAAAACCACTAAAGCGATGATTTTCAAGGCCTATCCCCTTCCCACTTCAATTACTGACAGTGGAGCAACGGACCTTGGTATGTACGGTGCCACTCTTAAGGGGTCCTTCACCGATGTGACTGGTACGAGTTGCAAAGTACACTTCTTCGTCGACACTGCGGACCGCGGGGACAGCAATGTCAGTGCTTGGGCACAACATTATATTTTGGAAAACCAAAACCCTGGAACCTTCAGCAGGGTGCTCAGCGGACTAACTTTCAATTCCACATACCGCTATCGCTTGGCGGTTGAAAATGCCGGTGGCAGTCTAAAATGGACTAGTTCAGCGGGCACCTTCACCACACTAGCTGGTTTGTCTGCCCCCACTTTGGGCGAGGTCAACGCAAGTAACACAGTTTCCTCAATGATTACGCCGGCTGCATCTACCGCAACAATAAATGGAACCCTTACTAGTACCGGAGGTGAGAACCCCACCGTGTTTTTTGTTTGGGGAGATAACGATGCCGGCACCAATTACGCCTCTCTTTCTAACTGGGACAACCAAGTTGCCATGGGAATCTTGGGAACTGGTTCCTTTTCAACCAACCTTACCGGTCTTCAGGTCGGAAAGGTATATTATTTCCGAACTGCTGCATCCAATGGTTCGGGATCAGTGGTTTCTGAAAGCTTGGGCATCTTTTCCACCAATAATGCTGGAGGGATCACTGCTTCACCTAGCACAATCAATCCAACAAATCTTAAAATCTGGCTGGATGCAGATAGCTCTAACACATTGTGGCAGGATGCGGCAGCAAGTTCTGCTGCGGCAAATGGAAATTCGCTCGCCCTCTGGCAGGATAAGTCAGGAAACGGATACCATTTTTCACAAACCAACGCCAACGATCGTCCCACCGTACAGTCCAACCAAATCAACTCCAAAACAGCCATTCGCTTCAATCAGGATAATGAGGACAACGGAGATGACATGAAAGTAGATAGCCCCGCTTCCGATTTTCCCACAGCAGCAAGCTGGTTTGCTGTGGTAAAATTAGACGAAGCTTCCAACAAGCGGTATAATATTATTGGAATCAATTCGCTCAACGACGACCGTTTCGTCGCCCAAAATTGGTCTGAAGTACGCCCTTCCTCTTTTCTCAACTATCGGGGTAACATCCCCAACGCCTATGCCTCAATGCCCTCTACCGGATCCCATCTTTTCAGCTACGAGAGTGATGCTTCGGTTTTCCGGATCACTTTAAATGGTACGGAACTGGGCACATCCGGTGCTGGATACTCTACCGGTTCGGGAACCTACTGGCAAATCGGAAACCGATATAGCCACGGGCAGGCCCTGAATGGCCATATTGGTGAACTCATCGTTATGAATACTGTTCTTTCAAATGCGGGTCGTCAGGCCATGGAGGGATACCTTGCTCATAAATGGGGCTTAGCCGGCAACCTGCCCAACTCCCACCTTTACAAATCGAGCCCAACCTCATCAGCTGCTCCTATCATCAGCAGTTCCGCGACCGCTTCAGGAACTGTTGGTTCGGCTTTCAGTTACACCATTACAACAAATGTTGTTAACCCTGCCTTCGAAGCTGCCAATCTTCCACCTGGCTTAAGTTGCAACTTGGGCACAGGAGAGATCACCGGTTCGCCTTTGGCTGGTGGTATTTACACGGTCACCCTGTCCGCCCAATCCACCTCATCAACGCAATCTGCAACCAAGGTTCTGACCATCACTATTCCGGTTTCTGCTCCGCTTCTAGCAGTGGAAACGCCAAGTAACTTGGTCATGAATGGAGCCAAGCTTAAGGGTATGGTAACCAACACAGGTGGTAGAGACGCAACCATTACTATTTACTGGGGTGACAACAATGCCAGCACCATACCTGGAAACTGGGATAGCAATGCAAACTTAGGGACTAAAGGGGCGGTTGCCCTTGCTAAAGATGTTACTGGATTAAGTGGAGGCACCACTTATTACTATATCTTCAAAGGTGTAAATTCAGCAGGCGGTTCAGGAGGAACTTCTTGGTCTCCAGTACAAAGCTTTACCACCCCAACATCAGTCAGTGCACCAATTCTGGGATCACTCCACGCGGCTACTGAGATAACTTCTTCAGCTGTTAAATTCAATGTTAACTTGCAAAGTACGGGGGGTGCAGACTCAAATGTTACTATTTATTGGGGAGATAATGATGGAGGTACTACAGTATCCTCTTGGGATAATTCAATCAATATTTCTAACGCACAACCAGGCAACCTAATTGGTGAAATTACAAGTGGCCTTTCTGCTCCAACTATATACTATTTTCGCACCAAAGCTGTAAATTGGGTTGGTTCAACTTGGGCTACTTCAACAGTAAGTTTTACACCTAGTGCCATCCAAACGAGTCCTACCCGAGCTGCAAACTTAATTGGATGGTGGAAGTTTGACGACGATACTAATGCAAGCATACTTGATTCCTCAGGAAATAATAATCATGGACTACTAAAAAACAGTTCTCATGCAAACGTTTCAACTCAGCATAAAACCAACACCCCTTATGGAACGGGAAAATCAATTGATTTAAATGGTAATCATTATGTTGTAGTTTCAACTACAGGCGAAGATACCTTTGATGGGGGGAATCAATTTACTGTTACCCTTTGGACTAAAGAGTTTCCGGAAAATAGTTGGGCTCCATTTGTCGCAAAACGAGGAGAATCAAGCCAAGGTTGGCAATTACGCCGTTATGGAGGTGATCAAAAAGTTTCTTTCACTCTCAGAGGTCCAGGAGGAGATGATTCCCTCAGACCTAGTATTAACTTAGCAAGTTGGACCCACTTGGCGGGTGTTTGGGGTGGAGGAAAAGTTAAGATTTTCGCCGATGGTGTATTAGTCGCATCTGAAGACAGAACAGGGGCAGTTAATATTACAAACTCTGCTCTTGTCTTTGGTGCAAAAGATAATTCGGGTAATTACAACTCATCATCTCCTAATATAGGAAGTTATTCTAATCTATGGTTGGATGATGTTCGATTCTACAATGTTTTCCTTTCAGATTCCGAAATTTCCAGCATTTACGGTGGTGGATTGGGTGATGTGGGACAACCATGGATCAAGATAACTAGCCCGTCAACTGCCACCGCCGCGACTGGTATGGCATTCACCTATCAGATCACCGCAACCAATTCTCCAACCAATTTCAGTCTGGCCGACGCACCCAGTTGGATGAGCGTCAACGCAGCCAC
>MDSZ01092457.1_pt1 | contig 11549 bp, 16 predicted proteins | sample 811201 | NCBI WGS metagenome assembly MDSZ01 (sample SAMN05326647, study PRJNA326480) | marine metagenome | isolation source: seawater | place: Indian Ocean: North | collected 2010 | reverse complement strand
CCCAGGTCTATCTCTACCAAAAACAATACAGTTATTATTCTGACCTTCTATACACTTCTCTGCGAGTGCCTTGTTGAACTTTGGCAGTTTTTCGGCAAGTGGAATATTACCAACACCAGATGATGCCATTTCAGCATTTGGGTTTTGCTGCTTCTTCTCTTTTGCTAAATCCGTATCTTTGTTTGATTTGATGTTTTTCTTTTCCACTAATTCTAACCTTTAATATTATTTCTTATCCCAATAGCATTGTAAATTCTTCCGGTGCCGTCTTTCAATTTTTTCTTTTCTGCCCTGGTCATCCTATTCTTGTTTACAAAGTGTACTGGATCCCAACCAATCCTTGGAGTACCTTTCCAACGCTCAAGTTTGTAGGGAGAATCTTTTCCTGGTCTAGCGGGGAAATCACCACCCCAGGCTAAACCTTGACTTTTCACAACCTGACCCAGAGTGTAAAAGAATTGATCTTTTTCAGGCGTGTTGTTAGGTATACCGCTAACTGACATATCGCAAGCATGACCGACAGGAACGTAGTTATCTTCATTGTCGGGTTCGGAAATCGATATATGATAACTAAAATTTAATCCTGTTTTTGTTTTTCCTGACAGTCTGCGTTGAGTTACTATATTTCTCCAAGGGGAAGTAATCACAGTTTCAGGATACAATTTTCTCATCTCAGCAAGTATCTTCTCAACCTTCGCTTTAAATGCTGGTGCTAGACTGTCTAGCTTTTCTTGCTCAGTAAGTTGAGACGAACTTTTACTGTCGTATGGAGGTTTAATTTTTTTAGCGACTAAGGAACCTGGAGGTAGTTTACTTTTCTGTTCCTCAAATGCTTGTCTTCCTGCCTCAATAGACTTACTAGATATCATAGCGCCGCCCTTAGCTGCTTCGTCCTTATGCACAGCTTCAATTTTTCCACCTTTTCGTAAACTCCTATACTTGTAATCGCACACCACGATGTCACCTGGCATGGGGGTTTGCACATTATTCGCAACGAAAAATTCGTCATGCATGTGAATATAAAAATCATCAAAATGGGGATCGCCCTGATTGTATGTTGGTTTTTGAGGTTCTGGGATACAAGCATGTAATTCTGGTATTCTCACTATACATTTCACATATCCCTTCACTTTTGCTTCTCCGCTGTGAAGTAAATCTGCCTGTTCTTTTTCGGTAAAACCATCATCAGGGTGAGTGACAATCCTGGTTGCCAAAACGACTCCTAAATATTCTTTTACCTCTTTGCTATCGTCTTGACGCTTGATTGACAACTTACGCAGTCTTTCAAGTGTGGTTGATTCAAGATTTGGAGTTGCATCAGTATTTACTACTGTATGATTGAGAATATTGAATTTTACATTGCTACTCATCGTCCTTGCTCTCCTTGATAAGATCAAAAAGTTCTTCCTTGTCTCTCATGGAAAGTCCGGTTTCTACTTTGGCATTTTTATTCATTATGCCAACTAATTTCACAAGTTGCTCGTTGGATCTCTGTAGTGTCTCGACATACTTAGCAGCGACGGGACCTACTTCCGCATGGGTGGAAGACGACTTCTTCATGTACTCCATCAAATCATTAAGTAAGGAAGTTGTAACTGCTCTGTCGTTGTTTATATTCTTCAGGGCATCGTCAATCTTTTTTTCGAGTTTTTTATTGCTCACTCTTAATCCACCTATCTTTAAAAAGAGAATATTTGCTACGCAATCTGTTAAGACCGCTTACCACTTGCTTTGTATTAAGTCCGGTGTATTCTCTTATATAAAAATAAATAGCTTTTTTATTGAAAATTTCTATGTTATCGGTGTTTTCAAAAATAGCTCTTATGGCATAAAGAACTTTTCTTTCGTTCTCTTTTAAGTCCATCTGCTCCCAAGCATCCATATTATCCCAAAACAATTTCCAAAACTCTCTTTGCTCCCTGACTTTAAAGTACATATGATCAGTGGACATATGGTTTTGCTCAAGCTCTTTGGGCATATCGTCATAATAAACTTCTCGCTTGTTTCTTTGTGCGTTTTTCTTTACTTTGTGAATAAACCAATTCTTAGTGATAACAGAAAAATAAGAAAACGCCTTGGGACCTTTGGCGGGGTCAAACTTGTCTAGAATAGTTGTAAGAAAGACTTTACACTCCGCCTTCAAGTCATCGATGTTTGGCAGGGTAGTGAATTTGTAAGTGTAGACAATCTTGTCAACCATTTCGTTCAGAGCAGGGTTGATAAGTTCTACATAAAGTTTTGTCTTTAATTTATGATCGTCTGTAATTGAGTACTGTACAATTGCTTCTTCGTGCACTTTTGTAAAGTATAATCTCTTACTCTTCGATCTCCGTCTTCTCTTCTTCACCGGTGTCGTCTTTATTTTCGACATATTCTAAGAACTCCTTTTCATTCAAGGAGAAGACTTGTTGAGATTCTCTGAGAAAATCTGAGAGTTCTTTAGAGTGTGACAGCAAGGACTGCAAAGTATCGTCGCCATAATAGGTTTCTAACCCATACACCATTTCCAAATGTTCTCGATATGATTCGATAGAGAAAAACGTCTCCTCCAAATTGGAAATGAAATATTCCACTCTTGAATTAACTCTGTATAGAGCAAACAAAAGTAGCGCAACGATTATTGATAATACTGCAATTGAAATCCACATCATTTTATTATTTGAGAAGACAATTTTTTCTTTTCTTCCCTTACTTCCTTTTTTGTTTCTTCAATATATTTTTTGACTTCACTTCCAACCTCTTTTTTATTTATTGTCGCTTTTTTACTTAACGTAAAGCTGCTAATTATTTTGCTGAGATTGCTGGATTCACAAAGAATACAAGTGTCTTGTTCTTCTCCCATAGAGAGACGCACTGAGAACGCCTCAGAGCAGTCCTGACACTCGTACTCGTACTTAGGCATCTGGTACTAGTACCTTTGACTGTTCGGGTTCTGCGTGGAACACAGGAGGGTTAGAAACGATTAGTTCACCTACGTCGTCTACCTGAAAGTCCATATCTTGTAGAATACCGGTAATATCTGATTGTTCCATCAGACATTTTTGCAGAGCCATCAATAATGCTCCAGATGCTTGATTACTTAACTTCATAAAAACTCCTTTTAAAGATATTATATAACATAATTGTACAATACTTTAACAATATATTTAAATTAATCGCCTTTTTGAATACGATAACTGTCTTCATCAAAGTGTTGTGTGGAGAATTCAAACAATTCACAATCCTCTAGAGCAATCATTTGGTGCCTGAGTCCTCTATAAACATGAAAGTTATCACCAGGAGATAATACTACTTCCTTGCTATTGTTTATATCGTCCTCGTCAGAATAAAGAACTTTCATTTTTCCCGACTGCAAATAGAAAACTTCATCTTTCAATTTGTGATAATGCCATGAGCATCTTTTATCTTTATTAAAAAATAAAAGTTTGCCGCAGTACTCTTCGCAGTTAACAATCCATCTTTCCCAACCCCATCCCTTATCGACGTGGTTCATTGGTAAGTCAATACTGTTCATATCTCTATCTCCTATTTCTTCCAATACTCGTAGATACCTTTATCCAACTCATATTTATCCCATACATACCTGTCTCGCATTGGTTGCTTTTGCGCCCATTCCCACATCATAGTAAGACCTTCTTCTAGGTTAATCGAATGCTCAAACCCAAGTAAGTCAATTGATTTTTGCCAGGTTGACCATGCATGCTTGGCTTCATGCCTTTGTTCTAAATAAACAGGTTTTAATTTAGTTCCGGTTACTTTTATCAAAGTCTCACACGCTTCGTTGATGGTACTTTCAGTGATACCGCCTAAGTTAATTATCTGATCAATACACTGAGGGTTTTGAGATGCATTCCAAAATGGAAGCAAAGAGTCATCAACATAACTAAAAGCCCTCTTTTGTTCGCCGTCCCCGAAAATCGTTGGATTCATATCATTCATAATTTGATACATCCAAATTCCTAAAACGTTTCTATATTTATCCCAAATGTTTTGATTTCTTCCGTAGAAGTTGTGAGGTCTAATAATTGTGTAGTTTAGTCCATGTTGAACATACGCTATTTTTAGGTCTTGTTCTACAGAAAACTTTGCCACGCCGTAAGGATCAATAGGACACTGTTGTAACTCTTCGTGGAATGGTGGTTCGTATTTATCTCCGTAAACCGACATGGAACTTGCAAAAACAAATCTCTTAATACCGTACTCAATACTCGCTGTGATTAGGTTTGTAGAAGATATTAAGTTATTCTCATAATTATATTTTCTAATAAAGGGACTTAGACCTTCGGCAGCATAAGCTGCAAAATGATACACAATTTCTGGTTTTTCTTTTTCAAACAATTGCTTTACTTTATCAAGGTCTTTAAGGTTAAACTCAAAAAACTTTACTTCCGGATTGACGTTACTCTTGTATCCGCCACTTAAATCATCAATCCCTATGACTTGGTGTTCTGTATTTTCGAGAATCCAATCTGCCAGTCGAGAACCTAAAAGACCTGCAACACCAGTAATTAAAATTTTCATATCTAAATCTCCTCCTTTGAATCCAAACCCTTAACTTTGTGTACAGCATACATAATGTCTGGATTAATTGTATGTCTGAAGTAACAGTGCATAGCTGTTTTTGCTGCGGCGTTCACATGCTCAAGTTCTGAATAGTCTACGCGAGGGAAGCTAGTTAACTCAGCATTACAGAAATTAATAAAGTGGTGGGCAAATGTGACATCATCGCCAATAGTCTTCGAGGCGTATGGACTTGTAACATGTTCTACTTGGTTTCTTTTTCCAACAATATCTTCAATCAAGTCCCTGCTCGTTAGGAATGCTGCGCCCGAGGCAAACATAATCATAGGAGGTTGACCTGAATTGTGACTATTGTTATACTGTCCAACGACTCCTTTGTAAACACCATTTTTTACTCCTAACTTTTCTACTTCTTTTTTCATAATTTCTAAGTCTATATAACTCCCGCAATTGGTTCTCAATACGTAATCAAAATCCTCGTTTTCGAGCAACCACTGAAAACCATCTAGAGTTTTGTAATAAAGGTTCTCTCTTCCTTCCGGGGTGTCGGAATATATGCAATCATCAATTGCAAAAGGTGCTTTTTTCTGTTCCACGATCACAGGCTTGTGACCGTCGCCAGCGCCGCCGTGGGGCCAGTAAATCTCTTTTGTAATAATTTTACCTGAATCTGGTGGGAAACTAACTCCCATTCGGTGACCATAAATATAGAAAACCTTAACACCCTCGACTTGGTGATTTGCCCAAGTTTCTCTCACCGCTTTTACCATATCTGCATAGTTACCCGATCTTTTATCCCTGGAACATCTGTTGCAGACGCATACCTCATCATTTGCTAAAACCAAAACTGCTATTTTCATATACTCTCTCCTTTTGCAAAGAGTTTTTTACCGAACTTTTTAAATAGTTCTATGCCTGTTACGTTTCCTAAATCAAACTTTAATATTGTCTTAAAATAGGAAACATCTTTAATATATTCCATACAAGGACCTAAGTAAAGCTCATTGTTATACTGCTTGTTATTCTTCAATCCCCACTGAATGCAGTCCACAAGGACTTTACCTGTTGTGAAAAAGAAAATACCAGCAGAGGCATAGCAACTTATCATTTGCTTTTCTTTCATGCTGATTACTTTCTTGGACGCTATATCAATATCATAAAAACAAGAAGATGGTTTTGGATTAAAGTACAGACCAACAGAACACTTTGTTCTATCAACATCCGCGAGATCAAAGAAAACAAACTGATCTGGGTTAATCACAAAAACTTCTTGCATTAAAAAACCTTCTTCTAATCCTGCGATGCCATTAAGTAATGTAAGTGCTTGACCGGCAGGAGTGTAAGGTAAGTTTACCATAGTTGTGGAGTTTTTTAAATTGAGTCTCTTGAGCGTATTGCTCACAGCCGTTGCGACTGAATGGGATTCTTCAAAGTCCTGAGTAGTAATAAACACCAATTTGTCTTTTGTATCAATAAGTTCGCTTAGACCAGTTAAGCATAAGTCTAAGACTGTTTTTTCTTCAAACACCTCAATTAAAGGTTTATACTCCCCAAGAGAACTTGTTCTCTTACCATATCCTGCCATCGGAAATACCCAAGTTGCCATCTTTAATCCTCAAACCTTGGTTTAAAAAAACTGTTGTCACCGTACAAACACCAAAAATAATACATCCTCGAATACGGAGAACATGCGACCGGATGTGTACCTCTCTCTATCTTAACGGAATCTCCGTCGCGAACTACGTGGGCATTATCGTCCACAAGTTGAACCCCGAAACCTTTTTCGTTTTCAAACTTATAAAAATATACCTCTTCCTGCGCGGATTCTAAATTCTTCTCATACGTATCATGTTTGTGGGGAGGCCAACTTGACCAATTCCCAGCGGGACTAATAGTTTCTCCAACAATTAAATTATCTAAATCATCATCTGCGTCGGCGAGTCGGGACACTTTTCTGTAGGAGTTGCCGTTACCCGTCCAGGTAGATTTTGGTTTTCCTATTTCCTTTAGAGGTATAGGTTTATCCGATTCTATGGAAACTAGACAAGCTTGGGCATGACCTTGTGTCGATAGTTCAATATCTCCCTGATTTGCTATCACGAATCCTCTTGGTTCATCATCAAAAACACCTTCTCTCTTGAGATAAAGATCGAAATTCCCCACCTTCATATGCCCTTGTAACAAAATTAAAACTATCTCCTTCTTGTTGGACGATATCTTAGTTGTAGAACCGTTTGGAAAAATTAATCTTTCGAATTTTCCATTATTTTTGAATTTAACCACTTTGTATATCCTTCTTTATGGGAGTGTACCCCAGTGTGATCTAGACCTATATTTTGAACTAAATTACTCTTCGGGTAACAAGAAACTTTGCCTGTCAAATACTGAAGTGCCAACCAACTTAGCGACCATATTTCTCCATCAACAGGATTCTGTTTTAATAAACTAACTAAATCTCTTGGCATGTTTTTTGTCTGCAATATTTCTTCTGCGGAGAACTTTTTATATTTCCACTTGTGACTCCAGGTTGCCCACCCCCAGGGATTAAAGGGGCATGCTGTTCTCGTAGCGCAGACAGCTGTTGTATCATCATCATCACGGTAGTCATGTATTGAATTAAGCATGAACTCAAAGAAACCGTCTAAAGGAACACAGTCGTCCTCCAGTATAACAACGTGGTCTTTTTTCGCTACTTGCTCTGCTACCGCCGTCAAGATTGAGCCTGCCAACCCTAAGCGTTCAGTCCTCCTGTGGAGTTCACAGTTCAAACTTGAGTTTTGAATAATTTCTAATATTTTATCCTGCTCTTCTGCTACGGAATTATTAGCTGGTTTGTCCAAATAGACCGTCACTTTTTCTAATTTAGATTCACAAGAAGATAAAACTTTTCTAAAATGTTCCGGTCTTGAATATGCCATAATTACAACATTCAAATTTTCTAATCTCATCTTACAATCCCGCCGACATAAAGTTTTCTTACTGTAGTAAGATTAGTAAACTCTTTTAAATACGAAACATACTCATCAGTAACATCATAATTTCCATAATCAATCCACTCTTTCTTCATATACCTAGTAAAATTATTTATATTTTTCAGAGGTATAGTTTCGGTACCATTTCTTGTCTTTGTTTGGAAAAAGTGCGTTAATCCTTTTTCAAAATTTCTTATTATTTCTGTACCGATATTAAATGCAGAGGATATATCAGACTCAAGAGTGTGTTCAAAGTTTTGTCTCTGATCAATTGTTGGAACATAACTCCTGGCTTGGATGCCACTTTCCACACAAAGATTAACAAGTTCTTGTGCTGCGGTAGACTTACTAGAACCGTACATTCTCTGTCCACTGAGATCTTTAACAAAACCATACTCTCCTACTTCATAACCTTCACTTATGCCGATGACCGCACGACCATGAACAGAAACTGTTTTACGAATCTTCTCAACGACTTCAGTAGAGCTTTTCTGATCTTCGGGGAGCAGTAGCAATAGAGGGGTTTTTCGTTCAGGATCCGCAAGGCGCATGGCACCGACAATAAAACCAGTTTCTCTACCAAACGTTTGCGCTATTAAAACCTTGTCATGTGAAAAAGAACCAGCGTTTTCATTATTGAGCATATGCGTTTTGTGAAACCAATAATTCACACAACTTGGAAATCCCGGAGTGTACCACATTTTTTCAAACTCTTCGTCACCTAAATCGTTATCAACTGTCTTTGGGGCAGCGCAAACAGAAATATTTTTACAAAAACTAGCAATAGATTTTGTTTGCTGTATTGTGCCATTCCCGCCAATATTAATAAAATATTTTATCCCATGTGACAAAAAAATATCTTCTATCTCCCTGAGTTCCTCATCGCTATATATTTTAGTCCTTGTGGTGCCTATTGATGCAGAACCGGGACTGTCTTTTATTACCTGAAGTGTTTCTGGCGAGCAGTCAGTTAAGTCTATGAATTCGCCACTCATGGCTCCGAGTAAACCGGGGAATCCTGCATACACTCTATCCACAATTGATGACTCTTTTGCAGCGGTGACGATGCCGGCGAGGGTTGCATTTATGACAGAGGTCGTTCCACCAGACATGGTAATTAAAAGATTCCTCATTTAAAGGTTATACTCCCGGTGTAGCGTTTCACAGATCTTATCAGAAAAGTGATCAGAAAAATACCCTTCGACCAATCTTTTGATAAAAACATCGTCATATACTCTGTACTTAGGGTAAAGTCCTGTTCTCAATTCTTGCCTTGTTACTGTATAGTAATTATCTAGAAATGTATTATAATCAACAAAAGAGTAGGGCCAGCGGGATTGGTCGCCTCTTTTAAAATAGCAACTTCCTAAAGGACCAGTTTTAAAATATTTATAAAGAAGATAATAACTGAATGCCCATGCTCTTATTCTAGCATCACAATGCAGATCGCTTTCTTTGAACATAAGACTGTTTGGTTCTGGTTTTTCTAATTTAATAATATTGCACACCTCTTCATCCAAGTTCAACAAAGAGGGCATCAACATCATGCCGTCGTGACTTATATAATTGTTAGATGACACTCCATGTATTTTGTAATCAAAATTTATGAGTCTGTCCAAGTCTCTCTTGTAACCACAAAAAGATGTGTCTGCCGGACTAAACATTTCCTGAATACTATAAAATCCTGTCCACACCTTATTATCGATTAGGCCGTTGCTTATGTTGCTTAGAAAATTTTCTTCCTGTATGTTGTGTAATAACTTTTCATTGAAATCTACATCCCATCTTAATTTAAGAATTATATCTTTATCTTCAAAATCTTGCAAGGCATATTTAATATTGTAAATTTGCCTCTGACGACCTTGAATTCCCCTAACATGAGGAAAAGGCTCAGAGACTAACCTGACATCCACACCATGAGAGTGCATAATTTCTTTTAAATTCTCTAGAACATCTTTATTCTGCTCTTTCCAGGTGTACCAATATATTTTTGAAATGCCATTTCTTTTTAACTTTCCTACCCTTTCCAGTAAAGTCATGTCGGTTAAATTAGGTCCGTCCCGGTACATGCCTGTGAAGATAACATTAATACTCATTAAATTACCACGCTGTTCTTCCGCCATCTATAATCAAATTAGCGCCCGTCATGTACGAACTTGCATCAGAGCATAAAAATATAATAGCACCCTTGTAATCATCTTTTTTTGCCATTCTGCCCAAGGGTATTAAATTAGTTAGTCTCTCAACAAAATCTTCCGGTTGTTGAGTCTTGACGCCACCGGGACTAAGACAATTTACTCTAATGTTTTTATCAGCAAAATAAGTTGCTAAATACTTTGTCATCCCAACTACACCAAACTTTGAAGCAGAATATGTTATTGGTTTTTTGCCATCAGAATAAATCCTTTGATCTGGAGCTATAACGCCCAAATCAGAAGAAATATTTATAATATTGCCTTGTCCCATTTTTAAAAACTTATTAGCAAAAACCTGAGAGCACAAAAACGTTCCGTCTAGAGTTGTTGACACGCCATCTTTCCACTCTTCCAAAGTCATAGTCTCGAAAGAACCCGCCACCTTACCATCACTAGAAACTTTAGGGTTTTTAGCTGCGTTGTTAATTAGGACATTAACACGAGGAAACTGTTGGGCAGCTGCGGTGATGCTCTGCTTGTCTGTAACATCCATAACTACAGAGAAAATATTTTCACTTCTGTATTTTTCCTTAAGTTTATTAGCTGCTTTCTGTAAGGAAAACTCATCGCAATCCGACAATACTACTGTACCGCCGGCGTCTAGTATCGCCTCAGCATGCATATATCCTAGAAGACCGGCGGCACCAGTAATAAAAACACATTTTTCTTTTAAATTAAAAATATCTGTCATGCAATTTCTCAATCAATCTCTTATGCTCCTCTATTGTTTCAGTTTCTTTTCCTGAAATTCCGCGAGCTGTTTGTAATATGTAAAAACCATTATAATCAATTTCTTTAAGTTTTTTAAATATTAGGTCAAAGGGAGTATCTCCAGTTGTGGGTGCAACAGTTTTTCTATCAAAAGTTCTATCTTTTATGTGAACGTTTAATATCTTTTCTTTAAAAAACTCAATATATGATTCGTGATTTATTCCGGAACTTGTTATATTGCCTGTATCATAGGTAACATAAAAATTATCCTTTAAATTGACTATCTCACAAAGTTTTTCTGGAGGTATTTCCGCTTCAAAACAAAAGTTTATGTCTGGGTATATGTCTCCGTAAGGTTCCATAATCTCGCAAAAACTTCTTCGTTTGTTTGAATTACTTAAATCGCTTTCATCCAGAATTGGAATAGTGGCATTTTTTACACCTAACTTGAGCATTGCTTCGCAAACGGGTTCTAAATTATCTTTTAAAAAATTGTAGTCGTCTATCTTTTCATCTACCAAGTTGTCGAAACATACAGACAATATCGGTATACCGCTCAAATCAGAATTAATCAAGGGGTTATCAAGAAACCTGTTCTTGGTAATCAACCACTCAACACCCTTTAGTCCCAGGGTGTGTAATGCGTCCACTTCAGTATTCCAGTCTTTTGGGAACTCTTGGTAGTGACCGCCTACGGGTGGAGACAAACGACCCTGCAAGACACCTAGTTTCACTGCACAAACATCCTATTTAACCTTACTTCTTCAGAGATCATCTGACCATCATAGGAAATAACGTGGTGCGTATACTTTGCAACATCTTGAGGTGTCATAAAAGTATCGTAAATTTGCCCCAATTTTTCAACTTCCTCGCCCATAGGTGTCTGGATTGAACCTGGTGAAATACAATAAACTCTTACACCATCTTGCTTCAATTCTTTAAAGAGAGTTCTAGATAACCCAAGAAGGGCATGTTTAGAAGCACAGTAGGCAGATGTTTTTGGCGCTCCCCCATATGCAGAAGATGAAGCAATATTAACAATTCTGCCCCATTTTGATTCTTTCATACCCTCTAGGAATTCCCTAATGATAACAAATGGAGACTCTACATTAACTTTCATACAGTCTTGAAAATCTTTTGTCGTCGTATT
>MDSZ01060213.1_pt1 | contig 11549 bp, 9 predicted proteins | sample 811201 | NCBI WGS metagenome assembly MDSZ01 (sample SAMN05326647, study PRJNA326480) | marine metagenome | isolation source: seawater | place: Indian Ocean: North | collected 2010 | reverse complement strand
TAAAATTTATATTTGATTTAGATATTAATTTTAAATATTTATTTACAAATTTTATGTCAAAATTCCAATTATTGTAATATCCACCATCTCTTAAACTACAATCTAAAATATTTAATTTCATTTTTTAAACATTTCTTTTGTTATAAATTCTCTTTATATAATGATTCATGATAATTTGTTTAAATTTTTTAAGACTATATCTGAAGGATCTTCTTTTTTTAAAAATGAATAATTGTTCATAAAACTATCATCTAATTTTGGTGGAAAATTATAAGTATCTTTCAAGATATTATCGATGGCATTATTTATATCTTCTAAACTATTAAAAATAAAAACTCTTTTAGAAATTTGTTCTTTTTGTTGCTCAGAAAATTCAAAATTTTCTCTTTCTTTTAACAAAAATATATATGCTTTAGTATTCAATGCATCAAGCAAAACGGTAGAAGGATAATCAATAATAAATAAATCAATATCATTTAAAGCTCTCTCCATATTACCAAATTTAGTAATAATTTTTTCATACTTTTTAAATTTTAAAACTTCTTTTAAATGATAATCATTAGGATGAGGTTTAACAAAAGTTTTTATAGGTGAATTTATTTTTTTTAAATATTCTAAAATCTTTATTTGATTTTCTAAATATTTAAGTCCAGTTTTGTTTCCATAAGGAATTGTAACCCAATTGTCTTTAAAAAAATTGGAGATATACATTATTGAATTTATTTTTTTTGGAATTTTCAAATTTTCAAACTTTTTAAAAATATTATATTGTCTTACAGAACCAACTGATATTAATTTTTTGTTTGATTTTTTTTTTGAAGAATTGAAATAATCTAAATTTCCTTTTCCATAACAAAACATTATATCTCCATACAAATATTCCGTATATTCTGAGATTGGTCTGACATATGATCCATATCCTGCTCCTTCAGTATATGTAATAATTGGAATATTATGACTTTGAAAGGCTTTTAGCATACATTTCAAATTTATACCTAAATTAGTTGAACCTGTTAAAACAAAACTGATTTTTTTTTTTGAAATTAATTTTTTTATATAAAAAAAATTACTTATTGACTTTGGAATTTCGTATTCAATATAAGCTTTGAGATATTCACTTATTATTGGGAAATAATTTTTATTTTTAAAATTAAAAACTTTAATAATATCATTTTCATTATTGAGTTTATTCCAAAAAATTTTACATTTATTATTAACTTCGTTAGAAGAATTCATTTTATCTTTATTAATAAAAAATTCTTTAAAATTATTTTTTTTTAAAATAATTCTTAGATCATTCAAATCATGACCATAAGAAAACATAACAAATTTTTTCTTTTTTGAAGGATATAAGTTAATCAGGTATTTAAGGTTATTTTTTAAAAACCTAAATATTGAAAAATTATTCTTTAATTTTTCTTTATTTTTAAATTTTAATTTTTTAGAACTAATTTGAAAAATATTTTTTTCATCAAATAAATTTTTGAGAATCAGACTAAATATATTTAAATTTTCATTAAATGGGTATGGTTCTCCTTCAATCTTATCGTTATTATCAAAAAAAAAAATGTTATTTTTTTTTATATTTTCGTGATTTAAAAAATTTTCTAAAATTAAGATTTTTGCTGTGATTGTATCTATAAGAAATTTAAGGAAATAAAAATTATAGCTAAATGGGTAAACATTTATTTTCTCTAAATCATCAACTTCTTTTCGTAAAAATTTATCAATTTTACTACACAATAATTCTAAAACCTTAAAATTATTAAATCCTAAATCATTTAAGCTTCTATTGCTTGTATATTCATCTATCAAAGAACAATTAATTTTTTTTTTTTTAAATTCTAATAAAGCTTGTCTTGATAAAGCGTAAAAGTAGTAATTATCTAATTTATTATCTGTGATGTACTCATGAGCTGTTTGTAACTCATCGAAATTATTAACCAAAAATATATTTTGTAATAAATTATTTTCTTGTTTTTTCATACTGAAGTGTATTTAAAAAAATTTCTCTAATCTTTGAAATGCTCTCCAGAAACCTTCACCTTTATCCTTGTGACCTTGCCAAATTTCAGGAATAAATGTTGAGTTAGGGCAAACTTCTTTTAATAAGCTACCAAGCTCTATAAAATCAATTTCACCTTGATTTATTTGTAAACCCTCACCATCAACACCTTTTGCATCAGCTATATGAAGGTGATCACTAAATTTTCCTACTTCTTTTATGTAATCTTTAAATGACCAATTGAAATGGTTACATGCTAATTTGGCATGCGAAATATCAAGGCAAACTTTAAAATTATTTTTTTTACAAAAATCAATTATTTCTTGAGGGTGTACAAATAAATTATGGAAACGTTGTCCACCAAAATGCCATGGAAATGGTGGCATAGTTTGAGGTAATATTTCAATGTCTTTCTGGTATAATTCATTCAAAGATTTTTTTAACAAATTATATTTTTTTGTTCTTTCTTTTTGGTTATATTCATTATCAAGTGAATAACCCCCTACATTAACAATAATTTTTATTTTATTAGATTTTATAAAATGTTTTTTTAACCTTTTAGCTACTTTAATTATTTTTTTTAAATTAATTATCGAAATTTTTCTATATTTACTATCATCTGAACAAAGATCTAAAATATGGTCATTTGAAAATAATTCAGGAGCATGTACTAAAAAATCTAAATTATATTTTTTCTTTAAAAATTTACTTTCATCTAATTCAATATCTTTATAACTTAAATGAAATTCAACAAAGCTGAAGTTTGATTTTTTATTTAGTGTATTTATATCATGATATCTAACTGGTATACCAAAAGGTCTGTTGAAAAAATATTTTTTTGGTTGAATTTTTTCACCATTTAAATCTGAATCATATAATATTTCTCCAGATTTAATATTTCTATTGGCTTTTTTTCCTAGTAATTCATTTTTTTTATTAGGCTGAAGTCCTTTTCCAGGACTTTGCACTACCAACATATTCTCTTTAAAAATTGTTCCTTTTCTTATATTTTTTTTTACAAATATACTTTTACCTAAAGTTTCCCTATTTATCATTTCTCCTTGGCTTATTGTTCTGCCGTTTGTTTTTCCTAAAGACTCTTCTACTTGTCTTATGGCCTTAATCATTTTAGAAAGATCATTTGGCATAATACTAACTCTATGATCATTACCTTCCATTTTAGTGTCTAATGTAAAATGTTTTTCAACAATATTAGCTCCTAATGCAACACTAGCAATTACAACATTGATACCTCTATCATGACTTGAATATCCAACTGGACACTCACCAATTTTTCTCAATGAATTCATATAGTTCAAATTTATATCTTTAAAAGGAGCTGGATATGTAGAATTACAATGTAACAAACTATATTTCGATCCTAATGATTTTAATAACTGCACTGTTTCAATTATCTCAACTTCTTTACTCATGCCAGTAGAACAAATCATTGGTTTTCCAGTTTTGCTTATTGCTTTAAGTAAATCGTAATTTGATAAATCTGCAGAAGCTGTTTTATATCCTTTAAGATCATATTTTTCCAATGTATCGACACTAGAAATATCCCAAGGAGTGCATAATGGAATTATCTTTTTTTTTTTACAATAATCAAAAGCTTTGAACATATTTTCTTTTGATAATTGAAATTTATTAAGTAGATCTAAGGTATATTGCGAACCTAAATCTTCTTTTTCATCAAAAACATTTCCTTTATTTGAATATAAATTTTTCATGTTTCTCATCTGAAATTTAACAGCATCTGCCCCTGCTTTTTTAGCTTCATCAATTAACTTAAAAGCGTTATTAATACTTCCGTTATGATTATTTCCGATTTCTGCAACCACAAAACATGGCTCACCAGTTCCTATTTTTTTTTTATCAATCTGAAATGAAGGTGATTTATTTGTTGCGATAGCAATACATCTTTTTCTTATGTCTAAAATTGGCAAAAAGGAAATAGATTTATTTTCTAGGAAAATATTTTGTATTTTCTCTGGTTGATCTTTTTCATAAGCAAATAAAGCATTTTTGTTCATTATATTTTTTATTGCATTTTTTAAATTTGGGTTTTTTTGACTAATTAACCATCTCCTGATATCTCCATCTGTCAAAACACCTCTAAAAATATTTGAATTATTTACACAAATAATCATCCCTTGCTCATTGAGTTCAATTTTTGACAATGCATTTTTGATCGAGTCCTCGTCTAAGATTGTATATTGCCTTATTTCTTTACTAATTATCATCTACTTTCTAATCCCTTTTGGTCTATACTTAACTCTGGTTTTCTTTGCATGCTCTAAATTTTTTTCTAATGTATAAAATCTATCCCCAACTTTAATACTCTTAACAATATTTTTATTGTTTATATCTATTACTTCATTTATAAGTAATGTGTGACTTTCTGAGTTTAATCCGACCACTATCCATTTTTCATCATTTCTTAATACTAGTCCACTTGCAAATGGATGATTTGAAGTTTCTCCACTATGAATTTGTACTTTTTTAATCCTTACCTTTTTTTTATTTATCATTGTCAACGAACCACTGTAAGGATCATCAAATGCATTTATAAATCTTTGTAAATTTAATGGGCTTAAATTCCAATCTAACCAACCATTTAGATCTGAATTTAATCTTGGATTATAATTTGATAAATATGAAGGTTGTTTTTGTAATGCAAATTCATGTCTTTTAATTATTAAAGTGATAAATTTTTCATAAAAGTTTTTTAATTGTGAGTTGTAATATTCATAAAAATCTTTTGGAATTTGACAACTATTAGGCAAAATAGATTTTTCATAAAAAATTATTGGTCCGTTATCAACTTTTTCATCAATTAGATGAATTAATCTTATGCTAATTCTATCTCCTCTTAATATTTGCCATGAAAAAGGAGTTGCTCCACTATTTTGAGGAAGTCTGGTAGGGTGGAAATTGATTAAATTATTTTTGAAAAACTTATTAATCGATTTACCACTAAAAATCCAACGGGATCCCATTGATATAAATAATGTTTCCTCAATTTTATATTTCGAATTTATAAATTTTCTAAACTTAAAGTTGATCTTGTCAAATTTGGAGAATTTTAAATTTTTATTAATATTTTTCGATTGTGCTGGAGAGGTAATTATTTCAGAATTAATTCCTTTTTTTTTATTTATACTTATTAAATCTTTAAAAACATCTGACTCTCCTAAAAAAACCACATTTTTTAAATTTTTAATAAAAAATCTACCATTTTTAATCATCACAAGCTTTTTTAAATTTAATTAATTAAATTATGAATTTTATCTGCTATAGTTTTGTAATCCTTTAATGATCGTTTCAAAAATATTGGTATTGCAATAGCAGTTGAAAGAATATCTTTGGTTTTTTTTACATGTCTAATTTGTTTTTTTGGTAATGCTCTATTCCAATAAAAAGCACAATGCCATTCCATTGCATCAGGTAAATTCTTAGTACCGAATTTATATTTTTTCAAAATATTAATAATTTTTTCTCTTATGTATTTATTTTTTTCAAAAATTATAAAGGTATCATATATGCCTTCACTATTATTTGGACCATTTCTAATTTGGAATTTTTTTGACAAGACTTCATTTAATATTTTGTACCTTTTTTTATTATTTTTAATTACGAAATCTAACTTTTTTAATTGTTCTTTTCCTATTGCGCCTTGCATCTCAGTAATTCTGTAATTAAATCCACATATCGTAGATGTATCTTTGCCTCTTGGGAACTTAGGGTTATTTTCATGACCATGATCATGATACTCACGTGCATATTTTATTAATTTATTATTATTAGTAAGCAGCATTCCACCTTCCCCGCATGTTATTGTTTTGTGAAAGTCAAAACTTGCAACACCCATTTCGCAAAGAGTTCCGAGATACTTATTGTTATATTTTGCTCCAAATGCCTCACAATTATCCTCCAATATTGGAATTTTTTTATTTTTAGCAATTTGGATAATTTCTTTCATCTGGGCTGATATTCCCAACATATGTACTGGAACGATTGCCTTTGTTTTTTTATTTATCATTTTTTTTAATTCTTTAGGATCCATATTTAAAGTATCATTAATATTTGTTAAAATAGGCTTAGCTCCAACATCAAGTATTGCCTCTATCGTTGCTATAAAATTAAATGCCTGTGTAATTACTTCATCACCAGGTTTTACCCCTAAAGCCTTCAATCCAATTTTTATAGCAGCTGTCCCACTCGTTACTGCCAATGTATTTTTAATTTTAAATTTTTTCGCAACATTTCTTTCAAATTCCCTTACATGAAAATTTTTTCTCAATTTGTCATAACCATGCGCAAATAATATACCGCCTTCCTCAAATATTTTATTTAAAGCTTTTTTTTCCTTAAAATTTATAATTTCCCATCCAGGCATAATTTTTCTATTTTACCAAATAGATCTTCCTCCATCCATAACAATATTCTGACCATTTAAAAATGCAGATGCATCTGAGCACAGAAATTGTAGCACAGAATGGTATTCATTCGGGTACGCCATTCTACCTAAAGGAATCAATTTTTTGATCTTTGAAACAAATAATTTATCCTGACCTTTTTCTGAGACAGCTCCTGGCGAAAATGCATTACATCTTATATTTTGTTTATTCCAATACGTTGCTAAATACTTTGTTAATCCTATTAAGCCAGTCTTTATAACAGGATATGTTACTGGTTTAAATTTTTTTTCTCCATTTCTTGTAGTGTAAATTCTATGGTCAGGTGTAATTACAGAATATTCTGAAGCGATATTAATTATAACTCCTCCCTTTTTATTATACTTCATGTAATTACCAATAATTTTTGAACATAGAAATGCTCCTGTGAGTCCTACTTTTATTTCTCGATTCCAAGCATCTAATGTGAAGTTTTCTAGATTAGTATTTTTTGAGCTAAATTTGTTACTAAATTTTGGATTTAAACATGCATTATTAACTAGGCAATCAACTTTAATTTTATTTTTTTTTAATTTGATAATTATCTTTTTAATCGATTTCTCAGAAGCCACATCCATCTTAAAACATAAAATATTGAAATTTTGATTAATTTTTTTTAATTTTGATTTATTGCTTCTTATCTTACTAAGATCTATATCGGTCATTATTACTGTAGCCCCAACTTTTAATAAAGCTAAGGAATGTTCATATCCAAGAAGTCCTGCAGCACCTGTAATAATTATATTTTTATTTTTTAAATCAAATTTTTCTAGTTTCATAATTTAAATTTTTATAGTTTGACCACCATCTATTACAAAATTTGAACCATTGATAAATTTTGCATGTGGTGATATTAAGTATTTAACGAAATTTATAATATCCGATCTTTCTCCGAATAAATTTGATGGAACTGTATTTTTTATAAGTTTTTTGGTTGCATTATAATTTTTTTTTAGCTTTTTATCCCACACAGATCCTGGAAATAAAATATTTCCTGGAGATATAGTATTTATTCTCACACCTAGAGGGGCTAAATAATGAGATAAACTTTTTGCATAAAAATTTAAAGCAGCTTTAGCTGTTGAATAAGTTATTGGCGCTCCCTTAATTAATTCGTTACCACAAATTGAGGATATACAAATAATTAAACCTTTTGAATCGACTAAATTCTTTTTACTATTTTCTATAGCATTTGTTGCTGAAAAAAAATTTTGATTAAACATTTTTACCCATTCATCAAAAAACTCTTTATTTGGCGCACAAGATTTACTTTCTCCAACATTACAAATTAAAACATCCAATCCTTTTAAAATTTTTATTGCTCTCTTTACAGTTTTTTTTGCATCTTTTGGTTTGGAAAAATCACCAACAACAAAATTTATTTTTTTATTCTTTTTTTGAAGTTTTTCAAAAACTTTTTTATTTCTTCCAGTGAAAACAACATTGTGTCCATCTTCTAATAAACTTTCTGCTAACGAGTATCCAATGCCCCTGCTAGAACCTGTAACTAAAATTTTTTTCTTAATCATAAATTTTTAATTTTTAATATTTGTTGGACAATAATCATTTAATAGTATAATTTTTTCTTCAACTTACAATATTTAAATATGATTACAAACTACCGTCACACTGGCATAGTTGTTAGCAATCTCTCAAAGTCTAAAAGGTTCTACTGCAAACTCTTAAATTATAAAATAATACAAAATTTGGTAGAAGAAGGAGATTATTTCAACAAATTAATAAATGAAAAAAATTTAGTTGCAAAAGTAATCAAAGCACGTCTTCCTGACAATGTGGATATAGAGTTATTAGAATTTAAAAATTTAAAGAAAAAAAAAATTAAAAAACCCAGAAAATACACACCCGTTGGTACTATGCATCTTTGTTTCACGGTAAAAAATATTGATAATCTCTATAAAAGATTAAAAAAAAATAAAATTAAATTCTTCTCTCCACCTTTAAAATCAGATTATGATGATGTAAAAACATGTTTTTGTTACGATCCAGATTATAATTTAGTTCAATTTGTTGAAGGTAAGCGTATTAGAAAAAAAGTGTAAATAATAAATTTTTTAGTCAAATTTCTGCTCCTTTAATTGTTTTTCATATTTAGAAATTTTGGTCAAATCATAGTTGGAATTTTTATCTTTAAATTGAAAAGTCCAACCTAATCTTTTTTTTTTACTTTTGTTTGGTTTGCTCCCGTGCATAACTAAGCAATGATGAATAAGTAAATCACCAATTTTTAGATGTGTATATTTCTTTTTAAATTTTTTTAAAATTTCATTATTTTTTATTTTTTGAGAACTACCTTTTGCAAAAGATTTTTTGTGTTCAAACACTCCAAATTTATGAGAACCATTAAAGTAAAATACAGCTCCATTTATCTTAGATGCCTCGGAAAGTGCAATCCACATTGTGAGACCATTATTTCCTTTTACATTCCAATAAAAATTATCTTGATGAATAGGAACTGGAAGTCCAATTTTTTTAGGTTTTGCAAAATACTCGCTTGCTCTCAGTTCAGGTTCTTTATTGTGTAAAAAAGTTTTCACAATATTAATTATTTTTGCTTTTTTGGAATAATTTTTAACCCATTTGGAGTCATGCAGCCTATGAAATGAATTTATTTCTGAAAACTTTTTATTTTCAAGGGCAAAATTAATATGTCTTCCTTTATATTTTAAAAAATTTTTCTTTAAAAAATTTTCAATTTTTTTTTTTGCTAAATTTACTTCCTTTTTTGTTAAGAAGGATTTAATTATTACCCAACCATTTTTTTTATAATCGTTATAATGTTTATTATAAACTTTCATAAATAGTCCTATTTATTGAGTCAGCGCACGATAATTTAACAACTTTTGGGTTTTTTTTATATACTTCAAGAATGTCTTTTTGTGTAACATTTTCTAAAGTTTTTCTTAACAAGCCACCGGCAATATATTTATCTAATTCATCTTTTTTAGGTTTTCTTAAAAAGAGTTTACATAAATTTCTTTTCATATCTTTAAATTTTCCCTGCAAACAATTCAAAACAGATAATTCGTATAATAATCCCTCATTTTTTTTTGAAAAAAAATTTAAATCATCTTCTAGGATTTTTAAATTTACCTCTCTTGAATTATTTTTTTTAAATTTTTTTTTCTTGTTGTAAATTTTATATAGATAATTAAGTGAAGTTGGGTGAATTTTTACATTCAAGGCAATTCTTGGTATTTCAGAATTTTTTGTACTAGAATGAGGAGTTATTCCATCTAATATAAGAATATTATTTCTTTTAAGTTGATATGGCTTCTTAAATTTTAAATTTTTGACAATTGAGGGTTCTATTGCATTTGGGTAATTATCTTTGGTTACATAAGTTGGTAAAATTCTAGATTTTTTGTAATTTTGAGGAATAGCTAACAGGCTTGACTTCTTTAAAATTGGTGTGATTTGGAAATAGAAAATGATTACTGATGAGCTTCTAAATCCGTTATTTGATAAATCTTGATGTGGCGGAGTTGGTTTATAATAAAGGTCATCACTTAAGATCAAACTATATTGATTTAAGTTATAATTTTTTCTACTATGAAATCTTTTTTTATCATAATCTTTTTTCCATTTAAATTTAGCTTGGCAACTTACTCTTATTTTTATATTTTTCTCAAATATATATTTAATATTTTTTTTAATTTCCGGATATATTATTTCAACAAATTTTTTTTGATATTTTGATCTAACACCAGAGTCAATTTTTTTTAAATCCTTAATTTCAAGACATTTTAGATCATCAATTTTATTAAAATTAATTTTTTTTTTTAAAATTTTACAAAAGAGAATATCAATTTCTTTATAGAAATTTTTATTTTTGATAGATTGATAACTTATTCTTTTAGATGAGTTGAAATGTCTTTTAAAATTAATCATTATATTTATATTTAATTTTAGTAACTTTTTATTTTAATATTTAAATTTCTCAATTTATCCAAAAATAACTTGTTGTTTTGATTATAACTCATAAAGTTTTCTTGTAAGTTTTCTTTAAGAATTTTCCAATCATCTAAAGAAATATTATTTACAAAATTTAAAATGTTCAATGCTTCATCTTTTTGGCAACCATTAGTCCAGAAATCCCCCTTATCAGATAGATTTGATGGCCACGCAAATTTAAAATCATTTTTTATACTATGTTGATTATACTTAAAATTCCTTGAACATAGTGCAGCTGTTGGTTTCCCTCTTGCAATTGCTTCATAGCCAAGAGTTGAACTTATAAATACAACAAACCTACATTGATCAATTTTTTTATAAGACTCATATGGAATATTACTTTCTAAATATTGCCAATCTTTATCACCAATAATTTTTTTAAAAAATTCAATTTCTTCATTTTTGAGCTGTCTATCATTATTGAGTTTACCTAAAATTTTTAGTTTTAAATCATTTTTTATGGCAAATTCCTTAATTATAGGAAGAAAGAAATTTTCTGGATACCAATAATCTAGTGGATTGTATTTAGGATTAAAATAATTTTGAGATGCAAACTCCGAAATAAATATAATATCTGAGCTATTATTACTAATAGAGATTGGAACTTGGTTATTTCTAAAAGAACCAATAACTATTTTTTCACCTTTCAAATATTTGGAATAAAAATTTTTAGCAGGTTCACTAAAGACACCAAAATAATCAATCTCAAAATCATTTTTATCTAATTTTTTTTCATCAATTATTTCAAATACATCATGAGCATAATTTCTATAACCATTTTGAATTAAAAATACTGTAGTATTTTTTTTTAATTTTTTTTTAATTTTCCATAGAAAAGTATTATTGTCAGAAAAACTCAAAATTACTTCTGGAGATATATAATTTATTAAATCTATTAAATAATTATTTAGATTCCAATTATAATTATGCTTAAATAAACTTTTTAATAAAATATTTATATACAAAATATATTCTCTTACATTAAGAATATGATAATCATTATCATAAAGTATTTCTTTAAAAATATGTGTACTCACTTCATCAAATATCAAAATTTTTTTTTTCTTTGGTGAAAAAATTTTATATTTTGAATTTTTAATCAAATAAAAAAT
>MDSZ01002069.1_pt1 | contig 11551 bp, 21 predicted proteins | sample 811201 | NCBI WGS metagenome assembly MDSZ01 (sample SAMN05326647, study PRJNA326480) | marine metagenome | isolation source: seawater | place: Indian Ocean: North | collected 2010 | reverse complement strand
TCTGGGCGCAGTAGTGGGAAAAAGGTTAGACTCACCCCTAGCCAAGTCGCGATAGCGAAGAAATTGGGTGTGCCGCTTGAAGAATACGCGAAATACGTGAAGGAGTAAGAGAGATGGCTGAAGAACAAAATGAAATGTTTGAAGGTACTGTCAAACGTACTTCTCGCGCAAAAGACTCTAGGGAAAAGACGGCTAGGCGTAAGCCGTGGGCTCCCCCATCTATGTTGGATGCACCACCTGCACCGGATGGTTTTAAGCATCGTTGGATCCGCGCAGAGACGCGTGGTTTTGATGATACTAAAAACATCAGCGCAAAAATGCGTGAAGGTTGGGAACTGGTTCGTAAGGACGAGTATCCTGATTTTGAGGCCCCGGTAGTTGACTCAGGTAAATATGAAGGTGTGTTCGGAGTAGGCGGACTTATTCTCGCACGGATTCCGTTGGAAACTGTGGCTGAGCGTACTGAATACTTTGCACAACGCAATAATGATCAGATGCAGGCTGTAGACCACGATATGATGCGTGAGAATGCACATTCAACCATGACGATCAACAAACCTGATCGTCAATCTCGTGTAACCTTTGGCGGTCCACAGAAATAAGGACCGTCTCGATTAGGAGAAACTAAAATGGCAAATCAAGATACTGCCTTCGGTCTTCGTCCTATCGGGCTTAACGGCGCGGGTGCTAACACTACTGGCGTAACTCAATATGAGATCGCAAACGACAATACAAATGCAATTTACCAGAACTCCCCAGTAATTCCTCTGGCGGCTGGTGTAATTGACATTGTTGGTGCGGCAAACGGCGGTACAGTACCAGCTCTGGGTGTCCTGATGGGCGTAGAGTACGTTGATGACACTTCTAAGAAGACTGTCTTCAAAAACTACTGGCCCGGTTCCAACAACGTGAGCGTTGACACAAACTTCCCTGTCAAAGCTTTTGTTGCTGATAACCCAAACCAGCTTTTCATGATTGCCGCTGACGGTAGCTCAACAGATCGTGCGACAGCTTTGTCAAACATCTTTGCTAACGTGTCACTGGCAAACGGCACTTCCGGTTCAACAGCAACTGGTCGTTCAACTGCTGAAATGGATATTTCCACTGTCGCTACTACAGCTACGCTGTTCATGCGCGTTGTTGGCCTCACAGGTGATGATGCTAACCTCGACTATGATGCGGCCGGTGTGAACTATGTAGTTCGGTTCAATTTCCACCACAACGCACCGGTTGCGGCTTCTGCTTCGCAAACGACTTCGTTGTCAACCGGCATTTAAGGAGGGAATAGAAAATGGCTATTTCTCGCGCACAACTAGCGAAAGAGCTCGAACCCGGCCTTAATGCTTTGTTCGGTCTTGAGTACGATCGCTACGAAAATGAACACGCTGAGATCTTCGACGAAGAGTCCTCAGATCGTGCATTTGAAGAAGAGGTGATGCTCGGTGGCTTCTCTACAGCTCCAGTTAAAGGTGAAGGCGCAGCCATCAACTTTGACGACGCACAAGAGACATACACTGCTCGTTACACACATGAGACAATCGCTCTGGCCTTCTCAATCACTGAGGAAGCTATCGAAGACAATCTTTACGATCGTCTAGCGTCTCGCTACACCAAAGCTCTGGCCCGTTCAATGGCTCAGACAAAGCAAATTAAGGCGGCTTCAATCCTGAACAACGCGTTCAGCACAAGCAACCCAATCGGCGATGGTGCAGCACTGTGTTCCTCTGCACACCCTTCACTGTCAGGCAACCAGCGTAACTTGCTGTCTACAGCCGCTGATCTCAATGAGACTTCTCTTGAGCAGATGCTGATTGACATTGCAGGTTTCACTGATGAGCGTGGCCTGAAGGTTGCTGTTCGTGGCACAAAGTTGATCATTCCGAAAGAACTGCAATTCATTGCAGAGCGGGTGCTTAACTCAAACCTGCGTCCCGGCACAGCCGACAATGACGCGAACGCAATGAAGAACATGGGTATGATCCCAGAAGGGGCTGTGGTAAACCACTTCCTGACTGATACCGATGCTTTCTTCATTAAGACTGATGCTCCAAACGGCTTCAAGTTCTTCAACCGTGCACCAATCAAGACCGCCATGGAAGGCGATTTTGACACAGGTAATATGCGGTTCAAGGCTCGTGAGCGTTACAGCTTCGGTGTTTCTGATTGGCGTTCTGTATTCGGTACTCCGGGTGCATAAGAAATCAGTTTCCTTGACGGAAAAGGGCGACTTCACAGTCGCCCTTTTTTATTGTAATATAAACCATCCCTGACAACCGCATGGGGTGGTTGACACTAGCCTAGACAGGAGATGTAAATGGCTAATAGCACTTTTAACGGCCCGGTTCGTTCTGAAAACGGGTTTAAAACAATCATTAAAAACTCCACCACTGGTGGACTTACAAATGAGATGGTTCTTTCAACTTACAGCACATCTATAACAGTTGCTGCTACAGGAACATCTCACAAAGAGTCTTCAATCGGTATTCCGTCTAATTTCATCCCTATGGGTGTTGCTATTACGGTGACAAGTGCCGCGGCTAACGCTGTGAATTTGGTTGATATTGGCACAGATGCTGACACAGATGGCTTCGTCGATGGTATTTCTGAAGCAATTAATTCAACCGGATTTAAGGGTTTCTTCCCGTGTAACGGTGTATTAGGTATGTCTGGTGGGGCAACCACAAAGGCAACAGAAACAGCCGATGAAGTTGAGTTGGTTGTTTCTGGAACAGCCGGTGCAGGTGGAGTAATTGCATTAAAGTTCTTCGGGCTTTCATCTGACTCACCAACTGCCTAATAGGAGGTTGAGATGGCCGATGCTGTAACTTCACAAACTTTGATAGACGGCCCTAAACACGCCGTTATGAAGTTTACAAACATATCTGATGGCTCTGGTGAATCTGCGGTTACCAAAGTAGACGTATCTGCTTTGGCGGCTAGTGTTGACGGTGATGCCTGTAATGAGGTTGTTATAGAAAGAATTTGGTGGCAGTGCATTGGGATGAAGGTCCGAATACTGTTTGATGCTACCTCTGATGCTTTCTGTATAGAGTTGGGCGAAAACCAAAGCGGTAATCACGATTATTCTGACTTTGGTGGTCTAACAAACAACGCAGGATCGGGAAAAACTGGTGATGTAAAGTTTACCACAGTTGGACACACCTCCGCAGACACGTACACTATCATATTGTATATGCGTAAAAAGTACGCGTAAGAGGCTAATATGGCTCCTCGTAAAGCTAAAATGCCTGCTCGCAATAAAAAGAATTTCCGCCCCACTTCTAAAGGGGCGGGAATGACTAAAGCTGGTGTTGCTGCTTACAGAAAAGCAAACCCCGGATCTAAGTTAAAAACTGCTGTAACAGGTAAAGTTAAGAAAGGGTCTAAAGACGCAAAACGTCGTGCATCGTACTGTAGCCGTTCAAAAGGTCAAATGAAGATGCACAATATTAATTGTAAAAAGACCCCCAAAAAACGTATTTGTGCGGCGCGTAGGCGGTGGAAGTGTTGATATGCAGGCAGAAGACGTATTAAAATTGCTTGAAAAGCATGAAGAAGAATGTAATCGACGTTACGCGGAGATACAAAAACAGTTAGATAAGCTAGATATGCGCTTATGGGGTATAGCTGTTCTTATTGTCGCGGCGGCTGTAGCACAAAGGATGTTTTAAATGGGTAGCGTAGTTAAATTAGGTGCAGGGTCTTGCCCTGCTCCGTCCCGCGCTTCAAAAGGCGTAGTTCGTATGAAAAAGGGCGGAAAAGTAAAAAGCGGCGGAAAGATCTGTCCAGAGGGCAAAGCTTGGGCAAAACGTACTTTTGACACATACCCGAGCGCATATGCAAACCTTGCTGCATCAAAGTATTGTAAAGATCCTAACTATGCCAAAAAGTCAAAGGGTGGTAAAAGAAAGGGTCGATAAATGTTAACAGGAAGAGCTAAAACTCAAGTTAAAAAAGTGGCTAAAAAGTTACGAAAAGCTTCCAAAGCTCATGCCGGACAGGCAAAAACACTATCTAAGTTGGTGAAGAATGGGAAACGGAAAAGATCCTAAAAAAGGCACCGGTAAAAAACCAAAGGGCTCTGGTCGGCGTTTGTATACAGATGAAAACCCAAAAGACACGGTTTCCATAAAGTTTGCCACACCTGCTGATGCAAGGGCTACCGTTGCTAAAGTTAAAAGGATAAAAAAACCGTTTGCTAGAAAGATACAAATACTTACAGTTTTAGAGCAAAGAGCAAAAGTTGCAGGAAAAATGGAGCAAGCTAAAATAGCTAAAGCTGGTAAAAATGCAATAAGAAGGCAGCAAGGAACTGCATAATGGGACAACTTAAACAGTGGTTAAAACAGGATTGGGTAAGGATTGGATCAGATGGCTCTATCAAAGGCCCGTGCGGCACTTCAAAAGATAAACGTAACCCGGACCGTTGTCTTCCTAGATCTAAAGCTAATAGCTTGTCGAAAAGTGAAAGAGCTTCGACAGCTCGTAAGAAAAAACGGGCAGGATCTAAAGGAAAAACTACAGTCGCTAACACAAAAGCTGCGAAGGTAACGGGTTTAAAAAACGGTGGGGCCGTAACAAGGCCCAAAAGACCCTTTAGGGGTAAAAGAATTGCGGGGACGGCAGTTGCGCGAGGTTGCGGGGCAGTCATGGCTAACCGTAGAAAACGAACCAAAGGTTCAGTAAGTCAAGCATAGGAGCAAGTAATGGCAAAAGAATTTATGACAATGGATGAGTATTCAGCCTCTCTCGTTGGTGGCACGATGCGGTCTAAAGGCATGGCTAAAGGTGGTAAAGTTGGCATGAAGAAAAAAGGCTACGCCAAGGGTGGTAAAGTTGGCATGAAGAAAAAAGGCTACGCCAAAGGTGGCAAGGTCCAGAAGATGGCTAACGGCGGCATGATGAAGAAAAAAGGTTATGCTAAAGGCGGTAAAGTCCAAAAGATGGCCGGTGGCGGCATGATGAAAAAGAAGGGCTACGCCAAAGGTGGTAAGGTAAAGTAATTTGCCTTATTTACAAAGTAATATACCGCACTTTAAATGCTGGGTGCGAAGGGAGTACACCTGTAATCATTCAAATTACCATGGCGACTTTTTACACGCCATGGCGATTGCTGTTACAACTATGCCAAGTCGTTGTTTGAGCTTTCAAATGATATTTACTGGTTGCGAAACAGATGGGACAGATGATCCTAATGTGCACGGGGGTGCAATGTGGGCTCGTATGCCCATAACTGCGCTTGTAGCAGATACCCCCTTGGAGGAGTGGCCCGAACCTATGCCGGTCCATCTCGCCCAACCTTGGGATTGTATGTCACATACTCACGCTGTTTATCGACTAGACCGAGCACATCCTTGCCCGTGGTTGGCTAAAATAGGACCAGATTTTTTCCCTGCAAAGTATTATTTTACTGTAGATTATACAGAGAGTGAGATTGCTGACGACCCAGCACAACATAAACAAAGTCACGTGTTGGAGCTGTTAGATGCAGGAGAATGGACAGGAAACATAGTGGCGTTGCCGAATAATCGCGTTCGTGTCACGCATCCGGCATGGTTTGAAACAGGTGATGGGGCACCTGACTTTTTGCCTTCTCAGCATATACACTATTCAAAATCGGATTTAGACTATACAATGGACGTAAATCAGATATTTGATAACTTGTACGCGAAAGATGAGTGATGGCAACTTCTGGCAGTAAAAACTTTGAACTTGATGTATCGGACTACATCGAAGAGGCTTTTGAGCGGTGCGGCTTAGAGGTTAGGACTGGTTATGACCTAAAAACCGCACGGCGTTCTCTCAACTTAATGCTGGCAGAATGGGCGAATCGTGGACTTAACCAATGGACAATTAAACAGCGCACAGTTTCAATGGTTTCTGGCACCGGTAACTACACTCTAGACGCGGATATTATTGATATTCTTTCTGTTGTCGTTCGTCGTAGTTCTACCGATTTTCCCTTGGATCGTATAAGCCGAGACACTTATTTATCTATTCCAACTAAGACAACGGATGGACGGCCTAATCAATTCTTTTTAGACAGACAAGTAACCCCTGTTTTAAAAGTTTGGCCGGTGCCGGATAACAGCACGGATGTAATTTATTATGACGCTTTAGTTCGCATGGATGATGCGGACTCACAAGTAAACACCTTAGATATGCCTTTTCGGTTTTACCCCTGTTTGGCGGCAGGTCTTTCTTATTACATCTCTATAAAAAGAGCCCCTAATCGTGTCCAGCTACTAAAAGCAATGTATGAAGAGGAGATGGAACGGGCATTGACAGAAGACAGAGACAGAGCTTCTTTCAATGTTACGCCCCAATACGAATATTTTAGGGTGAACTAATGGCTCGTTTTGCTACAGGAAAAAATTCTTACGCTATATCAGATCGTTCCGGTTTACGGTATCGGTACAAAGATATGCGTAAAGAATGGAATGGTCTGTTGGTTGGTAAAGATGAATATGAACCAAAGCATCCTCAGTTGGAGCCCTATACCCGAATCTCTGACGCGATTGGTTTAAAAGACGCTAGGCCCGCAAGAAAAGAACCTTATGTGGTTTACATCGGCATACCTACGGTAGAAGATCCAGACCCGGTTCAAATAAAGACAACTGGAGCCATTGGCACAGTTTCTTTTGCGGGTGACGTTGTTACCCCACAAGAAGTCACAGGTGTTTCAGCTACAGCTAATCTTGGCACAGTTTCTGTCTCTGGCACAACGATTACACAGACATTCACTGTAACTGTTGTAAGCACTGGTTATGGTAATAAATATTACATAGATGGAGTACAGCAGGCCACTGTAAATCTATCAGAAGGAAACACCTACAGATTTGATCAGTCAGACAGCAGCAACTCAGGTCACCCCTTACGACTATCCACCACTTCCGATGGAACGCATGGCGGAGGTAGTGAATACACGACAGGCGTTACTACGAGCGGTACACCGGGTTCCTCTGGGGCTTATACTCAGATAACAGTGGCTTCTGGAGCCCCAACTCTATATTATTACTGCACAAACCACAGCGGTATGGGCGGACAGGCGAATACACCATGACTTATACACACACTACGTTAAAAACAGCTATTCAGGACTACACTGAAAATAGTGAAACTACGTTCGTAAACAATTTAGATAACTTTATCAGAAACACAGAGGAACGTCTGTTAAAGCTTGTTGACCTTGATTTTTTTAGGAAAAACGCAACAGCCGCTACAAGTTCTGGAAACAAATTTTTAGCTGTCCCCTCAGACTATTTAGCTTCTTTTTCTTTATCCTTGATAAAAAATAGCGAAAACATCTTTCTTCTTCAAAAAGATGTAAATTTTTTGCAGGAATATACTCCAAATCCTGCTACCACAGGCACTCCAAAATACTACGGGCTGTTTGATGTAAATAATTTTATATTAGCACCTACACCAGACGACACCTACACTTGTGAGTTGCATTATTATTACAGACCCGCTTCTATAACTGGAAGTAGCGGAACGTCGTGGTTTGGGGAAAATGCTCCAGACGCCCTGCTTTATGGGTGTCTTGTCGATGCTTATATATTTATGAAGGGAGATGCCACATTATCTCAGGAGTATGAAAAACGGTTTGTCGAGGCCGCAACACGACTGAAGATTTACGCGGAAGGCGTGGAAAACACAGATGCTTACAGAGAGGGCTTAACAAGAGTTCAAAAACAATGAAAAAAACTTTAGAGGGTAAGGAGATAGCTATCGTAGCAATGGGCGGTAGCTTTAGTGATTACGTTTTACATAGAATAAATTCAAAAACATTTGATGAAGTTTGGGGCATAAATAGCATAGGAGCGGTGCTCCATGTTGATCGCACGTTTATGATGGATCCCGCTGAAAGGTTTTTAGATGACGTAAAAGCCGGGTTGCAAACAGGTGTTGCGAGAGATTTTTTACTTGAGATGCCGAACAAAGGCCCGATTTACTCTTGTGCTTTAGACGAGAGGGTGCCTGAAATAGTCGAATACCCTTTGGAAGATGTTATTAACGATGTTTCTTTTTGTTATTTTAATAACACTGTTGCATACGCTTTAGCTTTTGCAATTTATTCAAAGGTTTCAAAACTTTATTTATATGGCATAGACTTTAGCTATAAACAAAATTTGCATTTTGGAGAAGCTGGGAGGTCTTGTGTGGAGTTTTGGTGCGCGGTGGCTTTATCTAGAGGCATTTTTGTTGAAGTTGCTCCACGGTCCGGTCTTTTAGACACTAATGTGCCGGAAGATGAGAAGTTGTATGGTTACCACAGATTGGAAGACCCTTTAGTGCAAAGAATGGTAGATAATCAGTTAATCGTATCTAAGAAGAGTAAGATATCAGAGTATTTAGAAGAAGAGGGTTTATCTGCGCCTGAACCGTTGGACGGAAGAACTCCGGTTTTGGTAGGTAGACACGACATTCCAAATGTAAGTTATGAGGAAAAAGATGATTAGTTTTGAAACAGGCGTTCAAGTACATTCTGTAAACGTAATGACTTCCGATGGAGGGGGGCATAGCACCGAGCAGATAGTGGAGTTAGCGATGGATAAGATCATGTCTGTTTCTAACACCGCTCCTCCTGCTATACGTGATCAGGCGGAGGCTTTTCAAAATCATCTGCGTAATGTATTATACCATTACATGGAGTTGGCGCGGCGTGAAGAACGTGCTAGTATCGCCAATAAAATGTCACAGGCTGGAAACAGTGAAATGGCTGAACTCGTTAGGAGAATATAGATATGGCTATAGCACAAGCTATGTGCACATCTTTTAAGAAAGAGCTTTTAGAAGGTGTTCACAACTTTAAAAACTCAGGTGGTGGCACGTTTAAGCTCGCTTTATATGCCGAAGGGTCCGGAGGCAAGTCTTCAACAACGGCTACATTAGGAGCAGCAACCACCGCCTTTACAACCACTGGCGAAGTTGCTTCAAGTGGAACATACGCTACCGGTGGAGGAAGTTTAACAAGGGTTGACCCGACAACTTCTGGAACAACTGGGTTTACGGATTTTGCAGATTTAAGTTTTACTACAGCTACTATTACAGCGATGGGTGCGTTGATTTACAACAGCTCTCAAAGCAATAAAGCTGTAGCTGTTTTGGACTTTACATCTAATAAAACCTCTACTTCTGGCACTTTTACCATTCAGTTCCCAACTGCAAACGCATCTAGCGCAATTATCCGTATAGCTTAATGGAGTAATCCATGAGTGCGGCTAACATCACTGGATGGGGTAGAAGCACTTGGGGTGCGGGAGCTTGGAGTAATCCAGTCCCTGTTGAGGTTACAGGTTTAGCAGGAACGACAGCTCTTAACAACGCTACTATTGTAACAACTCAACAGATACAATTTACGGTGACAGGTTCAGCGGGAACTGGGGCTGTTGGTAGTGTGGTAGCGGGGGCTGGTGCAAGTGTTAGTGAAGACGGTTTAGTCGCCACAGTAAGCTTTGGTGACGAGTCGGTTGTAGGAACCGCCCTTGTTTCAGCCACAGGGGCCGCCGGAACCACCGCAGTGGGCACAGCAAGCGTGGCCACAATAACAGCATTTGAAGTATCAAGCCCTGAAATGGTCAGTTTTGTTGGAAACGTATCAATTCCGGTTGATACGGTGGGATTGTCTGCAACAGGAAATATTGGTAATGTAACGATATGGCAAGAGGTTGTTCCTAGTACAACTACAAATTGGATTGAGGTGGCGGCGTAATGGCAAGTTCATACACATTAAACAACGGTATAGAAAAACCGGCTACCGGTGAACAAGCCGGTACGTGGGGCACAACCACTAACACGAATTTTGATATTATTGACAGAGCTATAAATGGCGTAGGCTCAATAACCCTATCTGGAACAACTCACACGTTGACTACATCAGACGGTTCTTTGTCGGATGGAATGTTCAAGGTGTTGGTTTTAACTGGTTCGCCGTCTGGAACGAATACCATAACAGTTTCTCCAAATGATGCAGATAAACTGTATTTTGTGCTAAATAGCTCTGGTCAGTCTGCTATTTTTAGTCAGGGCAGCGGTGCAAACGTAACAATAGCTAACGGCAAAAGCGCGATTATCTTCTGTGATGGGGCGGGTTCTGGCGCAGCGGTCACGGATCTAACGTCTACTTTTGTGCCGGAACTTGCTAATGACGCCACACCTGTTCTTGGTGGGACACTAACAACTAACGGTAATCTTATACAGGTTGGTGACAGCGGATCCTCTTCTGACGACCGCATACAATTAGGTGCAGGACAAGACTTAGAGTTATATCACAACGGTTCTGCTAGTTATGTAGACAATAACACTAGCCACCTTTACATAAGAAACAACGTAGATGACGATGACGGCGGTAACATCTACATACAGGCTAAAAGTGGTGAAGATGGTATTATTGTTCACGATGATGCAGAAGTGGGCTTGTATTACGACAATGCGCTAAAAGCATACACTACTTCAACAGGTTTTCTCGTTTCGGGCACTGTTATTGCTACCACTAATACGGACACAAGCAATACAGGGTCTGTAACACTAGACTTTCAAGCAAATCAAAATTTTGTTTTGACATTAACGGGTAACGTAACTTTAGCAAACCCGTCTACTGAACAGGTAGGTCAATCTGGGTTTATTATCTTCATACAAGACGGCACAGGATCAAGAACAGTTTCTTTAGGAACTGATTACGAAACAGCGGGTGCAGCGGGTTTAACTTTATCTACTGCGGCAAGTTCAGTAGACATTGTGCCGTATGTTGTGCAAAGTGCCGGAAATATTTTGCTTGGTAAGCCGCAACTTGCTTTTGCATAGGGGTTAATATGTCGGGTCCATTTGGTGCAGGTGCTTTACAGTTATTTGGCGGTGCAGATGATTTCTATTCGTACACCATAGACCAATCCTTGCGTTTTGAACCTGCGGATAATCCGTACATGGCTAAAACATTCAGTAGTGCTGGCGGCACAATATTTACTTTATCTTGTTGGGTAAAAATTGCTGATCACAAAACCAGCAGATGTCTTTTGCAGGGTATTGTTAACACCACCAACTATAGTCAAATAATTTTGTATGGTGGCTCTGCCGCAACTGATGGCTACATAGGTATGTATTCTGTTATTGGTGGGGTTGCAAAGCTATATATGTATACAGCGGCACTGCAACGTGACCCAAGTGCTTGGTATCATGTAGTCGTAAAGTTCAATGGCACTTCAGGCTCTGAAGAATTTAAAATTTATGTCAATGGTGAAAATCAAACGCTTACGACTAGCATTGCTTTAGCTGCCCACCAAAGTAAGATTGGCAACGCCAACATACACTATTTAGGAAACAACTATAACCAATCTCTAGACATGGATGGTTATCTTGCAGAATACCACTTCATTGATGGCACTGCCTTAGATGCAGATTCGTTTGGTGAAACAAAAGCTGGTATATGGATACCAAAACAATATTCAGGTTCATATGGTACAAACGGTTTTTATCTTAATTTTTCAGATTCCTCTTCTTTAGGTACAGATTCTAGTGGTCAGGGTAATAACATGACAACCGTCAGCGGTGT
>MDSZ01049775.1_pt1 | contig 11553 bp, 5 predicted proteins | sample 811201 | NCBI WGS metagenome assembly MDSZ01 (sample SAMN05326647, study PRJNA326480) | marine metagenome | isolation source: seawater | place: Indian Ocean: North | collected 2010 | reverse complement strand
AGGGCGATGGCAGAGGTGGTCGGACCTCTGGCGCTCGACGCGGAGGCAAAACGAGACAGCGACGGAAATCCGAAAGATTCGGAAGAAGAGCCGCCGAAACCACAATTGGAACCATGGCCGCCGAAAATCACGAAGGCTGGCGATGTCGCAAAGCCTCACCCTAGAAAAGTGAGTGGTGCACAAAATGGAAGTGTGACTAAGACGTTTAAGTCAACACGCGTTTTTCCATTGCCAATAACATCGGCAACAATAAACCCGGTGTTGTTCAAGAAAAACCCAGATGGAACAACACAAAGCGCGTATACGCTTGTGACCAGCTTATTTAAGCTGTACAACACTGTAAACCCGCTTGATATTGATTTAGCAACTGTGGAATTCCAAATGATCCAAATAATGTTTAATTATGACAAAGATTCCTCCCGCAATCTGAGTTTGAGTGATGTATCCTCAATGATTTTTAAAAAGATTAACGCAGAAAAAGCAGTTGTTGACAGGGACAAAGTGTGCATCAAATGGTTTGGCACATGGCCAGAAATGATATATTACGATGCCGATAAGCAGATAAACGACACAAATTGTATGGAAGGCGTCGAGTTTGAAGAACGCCACTCAAACGTGCTCAAGGACGACTCGAAAATATTTCATCTTTATCATTTAGTTCACACGGCGTGTGCGTACTCACATAGAGATTCTCGTAAACCAGATGGCTTACAAAGGTTTGATCGGCGTGATGATCCCACAAATCTAAATCAAAAATGGCAGGAACACTTCGCCGTGCGAGACACTGGGCGTATAAAAGCATTGCTTGATCATCTGGAAAATCTCGGGGGGTACGATGCCTCAGTCAAAACCTACATCCCGCTCTTCTTTGCATTCTATAACAAGGACGAACTGAATGCAGCGAGCAATAAATATAATTCATGGGTGAGGTACCAAAAAGGTAAAATACAGCAGGAATCGATCATCCAAAAACAAAAAGATGATGAGCAGGCAGCACTCGAAAAGTTGGAAAAAGATGAGGAGAACGCATTGAAAAAAAAAAGTTCATTGGATACCAAAAAAGAGGAAATAACAACAGCGAGCAATCGGTGGACCGAATCTATGCGTTTACTCAAAAACCTTTTTGAAAGATACGGCAGGGGGGATTTCCGCAAAGAGGGCACTAGAAGAACCATCACGAGTGACATTCGTTTTGTCTACAAATCCTTAAACCCATGCAACAACGGAAACCCCTTGTGCAAATTTGAAAGATCCAATTCAAACAACCCGGATACCACGTTTACGATTTGCGAATCAACAACAGAATGCATCAAGAAATTTCGAATGTGGTGGAAATCAAAGATGCATACGGATGACGGCAAATTTGCGTTCCTTCAATTTATTCGCAGAGTGGTGAATCGTATGGAAACTTTTTACAGAGAAGAGCACAGCATTGAGTTTACAGTCAAGCGAATGAACGCAATGAACAAGATTAGAATTCTCCTCTCAAGCGTAAATCACGCAATCGATAACGTTTCGGAAATTTATTGCCGCGTGAAGGTTGTTGGCGACAATCAGGCACCTTTGTTGGAACAGCTTATCGTGGAAAAAACTGACGCCGAATTGATTGCAATTGCGGAAAAGCCGTCCGAGGTCGTGAATCCTCAAGTCCTATGGAAAAAGATTCGCGATTCTGCCGAAAAAGCTAAAGAACATGCAGACTACGCAGCATATATATGGAACGAGATTGTGCAAGCACAAAGAAATGACGAGGATGAAATGGCCGAACAATATCCTCTTTTTGTGGTTGATACACTCAAGTTCAGCGACATCAACGGTTCTAACATACCCGACAGGGATCTTCGAACGTTTCTCGGGTGCATGAATTTGCTCATGCGGGTTCACGGCCATAAATTTAGCGCCATGATGAACAGGGCGTATGGAAATAACGACGTCGAACGAATTCAATACTTGCACTTGATACAGCAAAATTATTCTTCAAGCGTTCATTTAGCAAACTATGGTCGGCGTGCAACACATGAGGATGGTTTATATCCAAAACTGAAAGATTACACGGACGAGTTTTCAAAAACAACTGAACCCGAGCCACAACTTCCACCCCTCGAGCCACAGCCGGCAAACGACGGAACAATATCTCCGCTGAATGATGGATTAATTGATATTCGGAACAAGGTGGAACCCATGGTGAGGGCCCTGTTCACGGTTGGCGTACTTATTCATTACAAAGAATCTAGATTTTTTATCCCTGGATTGAGCGCGAAGAACAAGAAGATTTACCACGTCAAGTACGACAACGAAACTGGTTTTTCGCCACTCATTCTCCCAACCGACAAGAGTTTCTTTTCTGATGTTGAAATTGAACCCGAAGGAGAAGTTTTGAAGTGGAAATTCGCGCCACACTTGATTCCAGAACCTTACGTCCCGGGAACGGTGCTGATGCGATCGTTTGCGAGGAATTGTTACAATGTGGTCTCAAACCAGTTTTCGGTCACGAAGAATGCACGAGACCAGTGGGCGTTTACTGAAAAATTGCTCACGAAACATTTCGACGATCGGAATGTTCGTGCACCAATTCACGTGCCTCCATATGATGCATCGGGAAAGAAGAGCGGCAGCAAACTAGCAAAAACAGAAGAGATGAAAAGACGAGAACTAGCAAAGATCTTCGAAAAGGTGGCTAAGGCGGATTCAAGAACACGTAATGCACGTAAACAGAGACAAAACGAAAAGAACAGATCCAAGCTTCTAGAAACACGCCAGGAAGATCTATCGTACACAATTTGGAAAAAATGGAAGGAAGAACACGAAGAAAAATGTGTGCAACTTGCAGTAGAAAGAGAATTGTACGTGAATGCTGGAAATTGGAAGGTAATCAACATTGAACCTCCAAAGCAACACGGATGCAGGTATGAATCCACCGAGGATTTTATGAAGCGGCTTGAAAGCTGGAAAGCAGCTGATTCCAACCCGGGCTCTCGACTTCCTTGGAAACCAAGACAGCACGAGCCTTCGTGTCAAAGCAAAGAGTTATCTCCGTGGTCTTCTGAGACAGTTCCAATGGATATTGGTCAGAATGCATGCAAAACGTTCATGTTTTCTATTGAGCAGCGTGCATGGGACGGTACCATTCTTCAACACACAAACGCGTGCGTATATGGAGAACCTGCGTCGGCGCAAAATCGCCAGACCGACGACATTGTTTTGCAAATCGGCACCTATGCCGACAGTTGCGAATTGGGTACAGTGATTGGCGACAGAGGACCAGAAAGCGACATTGATTATGCAAAGAGACTGGCTGAGCACGAGAAATATCAACTGATATACTTCTTTGTGTTTAGCTCACTTGCAAATTGGCCCACATACAGCCCAGGTAGTGATGAAAGGCCATGGGGGTCAAAAACGCAGACAGAACAAGAAATATTACACAGGTTGACTGTAAAAACGTTTCGGACTCGGAGACATGCAGTTAAGTTGCTTGTGGCCTTCCTGGAAAGGCAAGACTTTAACATGCTTCAAATTGTCACAGATGATGAAAATGAAAATGTTGACGTTTCAACGAAAAATGAAACTGTAACAGCAAACGATCAACTTACAAAGTACAGGACCCTTCGCAACAAGGTCAAAGAAATCATAATGGAGAGCTGTCTTTCAGCACTTCCTGATTTCGATGCAAAGAATCCTACAAATAATATGTTGATTACAGATGCACGTTTTGATAATTTTACCAAACTTCTCGGAGAATACATGAAAGAAAGCCTTGGCGAGGAAGCGTACGAAAAAATGAAAAACGTTGTTCGTGACAAAAATAGAGCAGAAGAACTAAAACGCATAGTTGGCGAGGAGGAATATGAAAGAATACGAAGCATTATTGACAAAGAAAATAAAATGTTCGAAGATGGAGTCAATCTCGACGAAGAAGAACGTGAAGAAATACTGAGCAACGCGAAAGAACTGAAAGACGACCTTGGCAAGAATGAATATGAAATATTGCAAAGTACTATTGACGAAGAAATCCAAGCGGAAGAACTTAAGGAAGAGAAAACAACCAAAGAGCCTGATCTTCAGCCGTTTGAGGGCGACAAAGTCATCTATGAACAGTTGAAGGTTGGCATTGATTTATTGAAAGATGAAACACAAAAAGAAATTGAACAGCACAAGGAGAGTACAAAGTCTCTGCTGTCTAAAGGACCAGTCACAAACAAGCAAAAGGCCCGGCCTGCAGAACGCACAACAAAGTTGACTCTGTACAAATGCGACAAATTGGAGGGGGTTTACAAAGTGGCAGCTGATTTGCATCAAGACCGTTCAAACGGCAACACCTACCTTGAGTGTCTCGTGCTGCAAATTCCCAAAATGAGAGAAAAGTACATGGAAGGAGGCAATGCGTCCGAGCTCATCGCGGCGCTGAACAAACTTCAGTTTGACGACACCAGAATGAAGAATTTACGCAAACATATCAGAAGCGTGATGAGTGATCAAAATATTGACAAATTACGGTTTTTTCCAGACGCAATGGAAGGCAATCTTCGGAAATCCAAATGGGACAAGGTGTACGAGCAGAAAATAAATACATACATCAGTAAAAGTGACTTGAAAGACCCTGCTCAATTTCGTTCACGTTACTTTAAAATGTTTGTCGAAAATCCACTCGACATTGGACCAAACTCTCCAATCCGGCATTTCATTGAGCAGCACTACCTTCCAAACGTCTTGGGGTCCAAAGCAAAGATTTGCGTGTTTGAAGACATGCGCGGTACTGGCACGTCTTGTGTGAAAGATGGTTCTGTCGTCGTGAATCTGTTTGTAACTCTGGACGGGGTCGCGCCCTACCAAATGCCACACTACCGAAGAATTTTCAAGCAAGAGGATATGGGTGTGTTGAAAGAATACACGGCGTCCGAACCATCATCAACGCCTGGGCCGTCTACATATAAGGATGGCGAAAGTTACGCGACGGAAAATGCGGACCCTCCTAAAGTCAACCCGGAGGAAAACAATTCAAGCGATGACGATTCGGACGATGAGATGATTGCGCAGCTGGAGAATGTTATGGATAAAGAAGATGCTCAGAGCGACGAGGAGAATGTTATGGATAAAGAAGATGCTCAGAGCGACGAGGAGAATGTTATGGATAAAGAAGATGCTCAGAGCGACGAGCGCGGCATTGTGAGGCAACGAAGCAAAGACGAGAACAACCCGGCAAAGCGCCATCAAGGCAGACCAGAAGTGGTCACTAGGCCTGGCGTAAAGCAAAAACTCAAAGCATGGTCAAGTGCGAGCACGCAGGCGCGCATCATCATCGTCACGGCACTCAAGTCAAAAAACGTCGTGATCACCGACGCGGATGGCTTCGAGGGCGCGGACGCCATATACGCGAAACTCTCCGCCAAAACGTAACTCGCTGCGCGCTAGCTCGTAGTTTTATATGAATTTCATATTTACGTAAACGTAAAATGAGCCAGCGCCAGGCCAGGCACGATACCGTTTCGAATGTTGCCCAATCTCACGGCGCGCTCCGCTCTAAATTTGCGAACGGTGTGAGCATGCACTTCATGCCCAAAAATGTGAGCTTCTTCCACTTGAGATCCATCATGAATGCGGCAAAGTCGGAAGAACGGCGGATGTTTGTGGGCGTCGTCAACGACGAGCTGGTCGTCAGCGTGAATTTCAACTACGAAAGCTCCTCCGCTTCAACCTCGAGCAAAAAACGAAAGCGCGACACAGTGGAAGACGACGTCGACCGGGCTCTCGCCAGGCTGAAGAGTCTCTCCAGCGCGGAAGCGGAGAATGCGCGCCGCGTCGTGCTGAGTCTGCTGCAGCTCAGAGGCGAGCGCGGCGAAAAGGCGATTGAGAGCTGGGCGCTCTCGACGCAAAAGAATGATGATCAAAATTTGCCGAGGCTCGTGTTATCCGCACGCACTACTCCGGGCGTTCCAGTCGCTCTATGCTTGCTAAAGTCTGCGCTCGGGCCGTCCTTCCACGACGGCCTCGTCACGATTAAAAACGCGACAGAATTCGCGACTGGTGACGAGCTTCCTCAGTCTGCCGACTCCAAGCTCGCGGAGAGTCTTGGGGCTCGGTCATTTTGCATCTTTGCCACGATCGTCGCGAACACACCCTAGGGTGCCAAACGCGACATGCGAAGGATGACGCGTCGTGGCGCATTGGGTGTCTTCGCGGGCCACTTTATTTTTTTGGGCGTCGAGGGTGGGGTGGGTGGGGCAAACGTGAGGTCCGAGTCGGGCGCAAAGTGCGCAGCGTGCTTGGTCCTCTTGGCTGTCTTGGATATCTTGATTGGTGTGGGCGAACGAGGCATTGCTCCGCGAGTCTGTTGCTTCTCTTTGCACACCCCCACTCTTACGGGTCAGACCCCCGTGCGAACGGTTTCCGCCTCACGCTAGGTTTTTTTAGGCACGTTTTTGAGCTCACCACGGCGTGTTAATTAACTAATTTAATTAGTGTTAATTAACTAATTTAATTAGTGTTAATTACGTAATTTAATCAGTGTTAATTAAGTATATTAATTAAATACGTTAATTAATATACTTAATTAATTAGGCTCGTCGGGCCCGTAACGGTTATTTCTTTAAGAATTCGATACTAATCGAGCTCGAATTTGGCACAACTTTTTGGGTGAAAAAAAACCAGACGGCAATATTCCGTTGATGTGGCGTACTGTTCCGCTGGACTAGGGGTAGAGAAGAGAGGAGAACCCTCTCACTCACACAGACACGTGCAGACACACAGACACACAGACACTCGAACCTCGATGCTCACTTCGGCAATCTCCAAGAAGAACAACTCGGGCAAGCCAAGGAAAGAGGCCTGCGAGAAGGAGGAGAAGGAGAGTGAGTATGACCCCCTCATGGAGGAGCTCCTCGAAAAGGATCCGATGAAGTATTTGTTGCTCATCAAGGACCAAGAGAAGATGAAGAACACGTACATCCCCAATGAGAACCAGTGCAAGTTTGAAGACTGTCGCCAATATGGTTTCTCCTACATTGACGGAGCAAACTTCTGTCTCGCATGCACCAGGCAGCAGAACTCCGCGTGGCTTGTGAGCGAATCGGAGTGGATTGCCAAGAACTCCTCATATGAATGTCTTGAGGATGGCTACTACCATGGCTGCTGATTGCATCGCACGCGCACTGCACGCATTGCGAAGAAGGACAAAACTTTTAGAAACGCGCCCCGCGGTAGAACGAGACTTCAGAAATCATAAATTCTTTAGAAATTCAATACTACTTTTGGTCAAAACAATATATATTTTTCGGTTGAAAAAAATGCGCAGCGTGCGCGCCCCTAAGCCCGGGGTACTGTTCGCGTGGCCAAGGGACGTGGAGAGAAGAGGAGAGCGTTTACGTCGCTCCATCTCGATGCGCGTCGCCTCCCCCGTGTCGCCCTCGCCAAACCTTGCGCCCACGTTTCCGCACAGTCACCATGCTCTAGTTGCCAAGCACGACGACGGACGAATCAAACAATTTGCCTCGTCTGTCGCGGCCGCCAAGGAGCTCAAAATTCGTCCCACGACTGTCAAGGCTAGTGCCCAAAGTCTCGTTCCCAAAGCAGTGTACGGCTGGGTATTTGAGCAAGAAGGAAAAAAGAATAAAGTTGCACAAGACGAACGGTGGGTCACGGACACGGACAAAAGCATCCGCATCTCTTCGTGTGGTCGCGTTCAGACGCAGCTGAACAATGGATCTTTCAGTGAGGCGTACCGCCCAGAAATCTACGACAAGCGCTCGCCGCGGGTGCTTGGCAAACGCTTTGCTGAGATGGTCTTCGTGCATTTTTGTTCGCCCACGGAAATGGAGATGCGCGGCATACGCAATCGCACGCTTCGCGTCGTCCCAGAGGATGGCGATTGGTCGAATCTTGCTGCTGACAATTTGATATGCAAGAGGCACAACCCAGTGCAAAACACGACAAGCTTCAAGCCAGGCGTCCGACGCAAGAATCACGGCAAGCCAAAGCAAAGCGTGATCAGCGTTCGCGACGGCCAGCGTCGCATCCACATTTCGCAGTGCCATTGTGCGCGCGACATGACTGAGATCCTCACGGAGCTCAAGGCAGAGGGCAAGTTTTTGGGAAATCCCGTCTGCAACCAGGGTGGCGTGCGCAAGTGCGTTACTGGAAAAATGAAGTCGTACAAGGGGTTTGAAGTCAGTCTGGCATAAGCTGGACTTGAATGTTGTAAGTAGAAGGAATTTGAAAAACAATGAATGGTCGTCCATGTAACACATTGGACGTGATTCTACCGCTGGGAGATGGCGCAAAACTAGATGATAATAATTTGAAACTTCAAAAAATTAGTGGGGATAGGAGTTGTTTGTACCATGCACTGCTCCACCTTTACCTGAACCCGACGATTGGAAATGCTCCCGCGAATCCCGTTTACACAACATTGACTTCGGCACGCGACATACGCAACGCAATATTACAATACTTTGTGGCAAATTCATGGCTCGTACAGTCTGGCTGGTTTGGTCAGAGAAGTAATGACAGTTCGGAAGAAACAATCGAAAATTTTAAGAATGAGCTTCTTGATGAGGATGTGTTTGGTGATGCTCGCATGGTGCAGTTGTTCAGCTTGATGACAACAACAGTGATCCACACTTACCAGCTTGAGGAGGATTCAAATACTATTTCACAAGCAGTGGAGTCTTACTACCCATGTCCAAGCAATAATCCCGCGGAACTATACACGCGTGAACAACTCGATCGATTCCCAGTCCTCGTACTTGCATACAAATCGACTGGCACGGGTTCGGATACAATGGCTAGCAACAATAGTCGCGCGAATCACTATGATGCTATAGTAAAAGTGGAGAATTATATTGATGAAACCATCAAGTATCCACTACATATGATGGACGTTGCCGACGAGTTTATCGAAGATGGAAATGTGCTTGAGGACGATTTAAAGGACAGGGACGAGGATATGGACGTGCCTGAAGACGAGGGCAAAGTTGAGAACAAAGATGGTAAGAACGGAGCAGGCAAGAGTGGCATTGTCGATGGTAAAAACAAAGCCAAGAAAGAAAAATATGAATGGACTAAAAAACAAGTCAAGTACAATCCGTTTCTCAATTTTCCCAGCGTCGATCAAATACAGGGGAACAATCAACCACAAAATGTCAAAAACTTTCAGGCGAACATGTCAACTTTGATTGGCCAATGCGACAGAATACATCAATTGTTTCAAGTAGAAGAAAATGATGAACAAAAAAGAGCATTGAATGTCCAAATGAATGAACTGATAAAAGAAATCATTCAAAAGCTTCGAAATTTCGAGGTCGAATGTGTGTTTGACAATTTTATCAGGACGGTTCATTCAGACAAACCATATTCAATTGACGTGGAGGTGAGAAAAGACATAAAAAAAATATTTATAGTTGATATGATGAAAGCTCCTGACATTGACAAGAGTCGCGTGGAAATCGAACACTTTTATTTGCGAATGGCGCATATTTTCAGAGACTATAAACCTAACATCACACAGGCCGCTGGAGGTTCCAATGAGAAAGATATCAAAAACATAGTCGAATGGCGAACGTCGAGGTATCTAAATTTGACGGTGAAGGACCCCTACTGTCATGTGCAAATATATGTAGTATCTGAAAATGTGGTCCAATTCAAAATAGATACACCGATGGCTGAATATAACGCAGACAATAAAGACGACCGGAAGAGGGCAAAAGACGAAACATACACAAAAATCGAAAAGATACTCGAAAATTTTGAAACTCTGCTTGAAAGATCCAATTTTCCTGTGACTTTTCCGTGGAGAAGCGCCCTACGCGCTGAATCCGATAAAGATGTGGCGTATGCAAAATTTGATTTGAAAGATATCGTCAAAGAAAAGTTTCCGGACGATAAATGTTACAACAAACAACGGCCCAAAGAATTAAATGTATTCAGTCATGCACGGATGCTTGGGTTGAGAGATTGGTTTGACACAGTCATTGTTGGACTGAACACAAAATATAATACGATACCATTGTATCCTGGATACCGCAAAAGTGATGTTGAATTGCTTCAGAATCGGATTACACAATGTTGTAAAGAACGAGAAGAGAACAAAAAGAATCCAATGGAAGGAAAAATGTTGATGAAAACGGTCGATAGAACTGGTGACTCTACGTCACAAGAAGATCGACTAAAAGACATCAACAGAGGGTTGAAAATGAAAGATAAAGACATTCCAAATTGCAATATGAGGACTGGTCGCTTCACGTACAGAAATGTTTGGAATGAGTTTGTTTACCAAAGCTCAAATGCAAATTGCCAGATTTACGCTTTTGGAAAAGTTGATATACAAGATTATGATGATCATGAATTAGAAACAATTGTCCGCACTGTAATCTTCTGGACATGCTTGGCCAAGAATGACGCAATACGATCAAGATTTACTGATTATATGACGGGCGTGATCAACATCATAACATCTAAATGTGGGTTGCATGGCCATTTCGAAAAGTATCTAGAGGGAATGCAAGATAATTTCCAATCTATGTGCAACGATGAGGCTGCAGACAAGTACTTTAACACGAATCAGAAGCGTGGAAGCTGACATTGCCACAAAACAATTATGCAGCGCCATCGCAACCCGCCCCGCGCATCATAGCTCTGGCCGGAAGGACGCATACTTTTGATTTGAGTAAAAGCAGCGTAGACCGCTTATAGAAAGCTGTAGAGAAATGGCGAGGTCGTCCTGCAAACCGCCCACCTTGCCGGAGTAAGTTTTTCTCACTTTTCCAAACAAAGTTTTTGCCGGCTCGGTGATAATCGCGAACCGCGTGAGTTGTTCGCGAATCTCCTTCTTCGCCTCGCCCGTGCTCATCGTCGTCGAAAAAAAGTGCGTCGACAGCGAGATGCAGCCCACCTTGAGCGCGTCACGCAACTGAAACACGCTCGCCTCCTTTGTCGCGTTTGTCGTCAACCACCCGAGCGCTCCGCCGGCGCCCTCGGAGAGCGCGAGCCAATTCTTTAGGCCTTGGGATTGCAGGAAGTGCACAATGTGCTGCGCCTCAAATGCGAGGTTGGACTCCAGCAACAGCACGACCGTTGCGCTCTCGAGCCCGGGAACCTTTCTTGCTTGCGCTATATGAGTCGCCACCAGTTTGTGTGTAGATCGTACATCCTTTGTTCGCAGCAAGTCGACGCCGAGCACCTATGCGGTTGCGCGAGATGCTCATGGGCAGTGCTCTGAATGACGAAAGGAACTCGGATCTCGTCTTTGACGCGCTCGATCAGGTCATCTTGCGCGTGGCCGACTTTATTCAAGTTGTTTACGGGGATGATGAGGCGGCCGAGAATGCTAAGCATGAATTCGGAAGGATTACGCGTATGGAAAGAAACATGGTGGGGCTGTGGAGCAGGCGTGCGGCCGTGCTTTTTGCACTCAGCAGAGACGCCGAAATAGCCGATCATCTCAACGATGATGACAACACAGCCGTGGATCTTAGGGATAGGGTGCTGCCAGTGATCACGCCGCTGTTTGTGAGGCATCTCTGTCAGAGGCCAGATCACTATGTGGTGTCCGCGCTTGTT
>MDSZ01239498.1_pt1 | contig 11554 bp, 12 predicted proteins | sample 811201 | NCBI WGS metagenome assembly MDSZ01 (sample SAMN05326647, study PRJNA326480) | marine metagenome | isolation source: seawater | place: Indian Ocean: North | collected 2010 | reverse complement strand
TGGTGCTTAAAGCGGGTCCAAACGCCGTGGATGGGAAATTTAATGTAAAGTTTCTAGCCATTATTCAATCCCCTTTGCTGTTCGAATTACTACTTGTGGGTCAGCGGCTAGCCACGCATCAAGATTTAGCTCCATTGCAGAAACCTCGTCTTCGGTAGTAGCGGCATCAACATTGTCTTGAGCAGCGTAAAGTAAGTCTTGTCCTTGGTCAATCCAAGCGGCGAGCTGAGAGACATAAGTCACCCTTGCCGTATTTCCGGCCGCGACTGCCAATTGAAGGATGAGCAGAAGGCTGAGCTTCTCGTCATCCGTATACTTGCTTCTAAGCGCTTCCCCAAGGTCTTCTTTGAATTCGTCTTTTTTATCAGACTTAACCTGAGATAGCCACTCAGCGTCCGCAGAAGCTATCTGTGAGGCTGTTTTTAAAGTAAGGCTGTCTCCAGACACCTTCCAGTGTCGTTTAGGAGCGTCGGGAATATCAGGGTTTATAAGCCATTCGCTAGGGTCATATTCTGGAGTATTTACACTCTGAATAACCTGAAGCGTTGTTTTATTTACTACTGTTGCCATTTATGTACTCCAACTATCTAATGGTTCAACTTTTCTTGAAAGAAATTCTTGTATGTCTGTAGTTTGGTCTCTTCTAAGTGCTGTAGCTGCATGCAAAATAGGATTAGGGGTAAGTATATCCCTATGCTCCTTTATTCCTCTCTCATGTGGCTCTCTCTTATCTATGCCCCTCTCTTCAATATAAATAACTAAATTATCTGCGGCTAGAAAATTAGCCTCTACTTCTGGGTCAAAAACATCCGCCGTCTCGCTTTCAGGAAGATTGTCAAAATCAAAATGAAGCACGCTTCGATTTGTCATAACAGTTTGTGTCATTGGCTCTCCATCAGGAGAAATTATTTGCACACCATTGTCATCTTCTATGGGCTCTGTTACAATCTCACAAAAAGGAAAGTCTACGGTTGGATTTGGTTCTCCCCATTCTTTTTTCTTATTCAATATTGCTAAAGCAAGCGCTGCGGACTGTAGCTCTATAACTGAAGCGTTGTTCCCTGGCCAAGTTACTACTTGATGAACTTTTAATTCTTGACTACCCCATTTGCCCCCAGCTAGTCTGCAGGTAATTACATCTCCTCTTCTCTTAACGCCTTTTTCTCCTTGACGCCTAACAGAAACCATAAGCTCTATTTCATTAGACACTGTATCTATCTCCGTTATTTTCTATAAATCTATTATCAAGTTCATCTATTGCGTTCTGCGATTCCGGCAAATCTTTGCCTCTTCTTCCATCGAAATTAATTCCGCCATTATTCATCTTCATACCGGCTTGAATTCTTCTATTTGCTGAAATAGCTTCTGTAATAACGTCACTCCCTGTTAAAGATTGCTCACCCATCGTTTTCCCTCCTGACTATTTTTCCATCCACTATGTCAGCATTAACACCCCTTTTTCTAAGGAGCCAAAGCTGTTTTCGTAGATAATTTAAATTTAAATCGTTCAATTGCTTTCTATCTTTCTTAGACTCTAATATATAATTTATTTTGTTTTGAATGGCATGCAATCTTTCTGCATTTTTATTAAAAATAAATTCATCCAAAATTTGTTGTTCGCTTTTATCTTCTATTAGACCCATATTGTTATCCAGAACAACCTCTTCAAAATCGCCTTGAATCTTGGCTTTTAAACTTTCATCAGCAATTTTATTGATATTAAAAAACTTTTTTGACCTAGTTTTTGTAACTTGCTTTTCCGCTATTTTGAATCCATCATCATCATAAATTGTTGTATTTTCAACTTCTTTATAAGGTGTTATCAAAACAGGCGGGACACCAGTGTTCTTAAAATCAGCCCTCATTTGTGACTCTATTTGCTCGTCTTCCCAGTCAACAACTTGATGAACTCTTCTCTCTAACGCGCCCCAGTCAGAGTGTTCTTTTAGCTTTAAGCATATAACATCTCCGCAGCATTTGTCAGAGTTTTCCGAGTCTTTAGTTCTAATTAAAGCTTCTAGCATTTATTCATACCAAACTGTTACCCAGCCTCTATTGTAGCTGGTAGAATCAAAGTCAGAGGAATCAAAGCTTCCGCTAGTTTTTCTGACAAGCACAACCTTTTTATTTGTGATTCCAGAAACAGCAATGGAAACATTTGTCATCTCTGCCGCGCCGGTGTTTGTTTTAGTGTCGTTATAGTATATTGTATCTGCATCATTTCTGATTACAATACCTACGTCTCTAGTTCCCTTCCATGTGTTTGAATATTCTAAGCCATGGTCTACTTTAACAGAGCCGGTGGTATCCATATTCCAATCGCCAATTTCAACAGTGGTTCTTCTAAGACCATAGTCGTCAAACTTTGTTTCGTAATCACCAGAAGCCCTGACTGCAAAATCAAGCTCTGTAATTGTTGGCGTAGCATCCACGTTTATTCTTTGTGTGTCGCCAAGCCTGTTGACGGAAACAACGCCATCATTGTTATTATATCCGTCACTAGTTTTTATCTTTTTTATCGGCATAATATATCATCTCCGTTTAACCTTGTCTGATTTGCCCGCCTCTAGTATCATACCCACCATTACGCGAGCCGCCGCCATATATAGAATTTCTATGAGGCCCAATTATTGCTTCGCCAACATTACTGTTTCCAAGCCTAAATTCAAATTCTGCCTTGGTGTATCTTGAGCAAGACTCTTCAGCTAATTCTTTTTTTGCTGCAACCATACCTCTCGCGTCTATAGAAGATGGGCCGTCTCTGATAACCATGCCTTGATTGCTGGCTTTTCTGTACTCGCCTTGCGCTAGCAAACAGGCCGCTTTTAATATTACTAAATTTATAAACGAGCTGTCTCTTTCTCCAGCGGTTGGGTCTGGAGCGATTCCAGAATTTGGTATGTCAACTTTATAGTCGGATGGAAAATCAACAACACCTAGAGTCAAATGCGCTGAAGTAATCAAAAGACTGCAAAGCCGCTCATCTGTGAATTCTCTTGTGTTTTCGTCTGCATCATTAATGACATATCTCAAAAGAGTGGTCATTTCAGTTTTCCAAGAGGCGGTATTCTTGCCGTATACCATATTTTTTCTCCTAATTATAGGTGCATGAGGCTTCGCTAGTTATTTATACACCAAATTACTATAAAAAAAGCTGACCCCAAAAATGGGGCCAGCCCTTTGTTTAAGCATAAAAACTGTGATTATTACAGCGAGCCAAGGATAACACGACGGTTATCAAGCACAGCAAAGCCGTGCTCTGCGAAGCCGTAAAAACCAGCTCTACGCTGACGATGAAGATTTTCGTCCTCAAACACCTGAACGTCTTCTCTTACAGGACGAACAAACGAGTCGTTCGAGCTGAGGTCAAGACCAACGAGAAGCTCAACGTCAGAAGCCTGAAGGCTACCGCTAAGCTCGCTCTTGAAGAAGTTCTGGTATTCCTGACCAACACCAAGCTCATCAATGTCATGGATGTTGACCGAGAAAATTCTGTTGATGGACGCAGCGCCATCATCGGCAGTATAGATTTCACGACGAGTAATCTCATCAACTTGGTCCACGCCCCAGTTACGAATATCTTCGATAGCTTCGGGCGAAACATACAAGTCAGTCAATTTGCCGCGATTAATGCTGCTGGAGTTGCCTCCACCGTTACGACGCATAACAGTCTTCAAGAGAGAAACAATTCTCTTTGTAAACTGACCTGCGGCGGCGTCGGCATCGTAGACCAAAATATTACGGTCTACACCTGCTGCAAGAATAGTGTGCCAAGCATCATCATTCGTCTTTTTGACAAAGCTGGACTGCAGAACCTGAAGGGCTCGGCTAACGATATCCCAACGGGCATCGCGTGCATAGCGGAGCGTCCAGTCAATGCTAGAAGCAATCTCAAAAGTAGGAATCATGACATAATCGCCTTCCACGTAACGCTCGGGAATACGACCATGATTAGGAATGCTGTAAGCAACAAAATCCTTTTCAGTGCCAGGAGCTAGAAAATCCAAAGGAAATTCAGGCGTAGCACCGGGCTCCAATCTAATCGTTTCATAGATATTGCCAGTAATGTCTCCGCTCATAACGCCTTGACGCAATGGCTCTTGCAGAGCAATAGCTAGCTGATGCGTAGCATCAAGCGACTCGGCGCGATTTGCAGAACCACTCTGCTTGAGCAAAGCAGTCATCTCTGGCGTAGGAGCGCTAATAGCGTTTTTCGTACTCATAGTATTAGTTCTCCTTATCTATTGGGGTAAAAGTTAGCATCTGCTTGTGGCAGATTTACGGAAACCTTGGCATAGCCATCTTCGTCCTTGAGACTGTCAAACTGGCCAACAACCATACCCGCAGTGCGATTCTGACGATTCAGCAATGGGGAGCTATTGGTGTTAGTTAGAAGTCCGCTGGGACCAACAAAGGCAACTTGGCCTTTAGTGACGGTAACGCCAGGGTCAATCATATTAGTTACAACTGTGCCCTTCTTGAGAAGGGTCACCTTTCCACCTTTTTGCATCTCATTCTTATGGAAGTTGATGTGTTGGCGGGTTTGGTCAATATTGACCATATCATTAAGCAGTATCCCAATGGGAACCAAACCGGACTGTGCGGCTGCATAAGTAACCAATGCTGCAGATTGGTCAAGAGCAGCACCGGAACCGGCCGTGCTTATAGTTACGACTCCACCTCTTTCAGCAACTTCATTCATGAAGAAGTCTGTGGTGGTTTCGAACTCATATCGGTCGCCTTTAAGTGCCATCGTTTATTTCTCCTTTACGACTTGGTATCGTTGCCACTTAGAACCTTACTAAAATAATCGTTGAGGCTAGCCACTACAGCATCGCCCATCTCTTCGCTTTGGGCAGCAAGCGCAGGAGCGTCATCTACCTCAGCGTTATTTAAAGTTTCGGTGTCTTCCGCTGTGTCGGCCGCTTCAGCAGCCTCATCAACTTCAAAATTTTCACCGGCCTTCGCTTTTTCCTCGTCTTTGCCATGCCCAGCTTTTTTCTTGTAGTGCATGGGAGACTCGGCTTTCTTCTCCTTATGATAAGGAGCCTTTGCCGATTCCTCTTCTTTCTTCTTCTTCTTTTCATCTTCATCATGCGCGCCAGACTCAGACTTCTTCTCTTCGTCCTTGTCTTTTTTGTCGTGCATGCCAGCCTTCTTTTTCAACATGTAGTCGGCATGAAGAGAAACAATGGCGTCAAACTGTTCGTCTGAAATGCCATCAAAAGTATCAACCAAAACTTCTGCATCGGCTTTGTCAACTTCAACATCAACCAAAGCGGAAATTCTAGAGGCTCTCGCTGCAGAAGCTTCAATAGCTTCAAGCTTTTCTGTCAACTCATTAATCTGAGTATCAGCCTCAGATTTGGCCACAGAAATCTCATCGTAAGCCTTCTTAGACTCAGCGAGCATTTCGCTGACAGCTTCAATTTTAGAGCTAAGTTCAGAAATTTCCGCGTCTTTGTCAGCGCAAGCTTTCTCGAACGTAGAAATTTTAGCTTGAACCTTCTCTGCGTCCAACTCCTTCAGTCTAGCTTCAAGCTTTTCAACCTGAGACTCAAGGTTACGGACTTGCTCATTGTTATCTGACATTGAGCTATCTCCTTTACTGCTACTAGTTACTAGTAAATCAATCTGGGGGTAAGAATTTTCTGCAACCCCATTAAAAATAATATTATCTTCTTCTTTAAAGATGATAGATTCAGGGTTTCCTGGATTTTGAACCAGGCCCTTTCCGCTGAAAGTTAGATTTTTCATTAATCTACCAACTCTAGACCCATCATATTCCCCTACTCCACCATAGGCTCGTAGGTGTTTGCTAAGAAATGCAGTTTCCTCATTTCTAGCTACAACTATTTGTTCCCCGTCAGCTTTTCTAAGAGCGTAATCAAAATCGGTAAATAGCGCTTCCATAGAAACAAACCATTTACCCTCAGAAATTTCTCTCAGAAGTTCTTTGGTTGCAGTTGTAAGTTTATCATCCCTACTAGACACATGCTTGTATATCACAGCGCTCGTAAGTATGTGAAACTTTGTTGGTAAAGAATCAACCTCAGAGTCATTTTTAACTAGCTCATAACTCTCATCAACAACTGCATTTCCAGTTATATGACCAATTATTTCGTTGGGGTCATGACCTTTATTAAAAGGCTTGTCCTCAGCGGTATTCCTAGCAGACCACATTTCTAGTCTGTCAAACACATCATCGTTTCTATTCCACCCAGTTGTCGCTAGGATTGTATAAACATACTCTAAATCAAACTGGTCTTTGTTTGTGGCGTCAGAACGATAAAATGAGTTAAAATGATTTGCTTGTGTGTGATTCTTTATGGATTCGGCAACAAGCCCCTGCTCCATTAATGGGCACACAGTCGCTATAGAGCGACCGTCTTTAGACTGAATTAAATCAGCTAAACCCGCTTCAGCTTCAGCTTTGTAAATTGGTATTTCCTTACCCACAAGAATAACTCTCCGAAATCATGTTATGGTTTTAAAAAATATACACCATATTTTAAAAATTGTTACACTTTGCCATTTTTAGCAGAGCAGACGCAATAAGTTGCAGCTTGTATGTTCCTTATTTCCTCTACCGTTGGCTGCTTGCCGGACTTAGCTTTATAAGCGGAAATCAAAGCGTTGTAGCAGTTTTTAAATTTTTGTGGGGTTTTGCAGCCTGAAGAAACTGCCTTTTGGATTGTCTCCTCGTCAACTTTTTCAATTTTTTCTAGATTGCACAATATTCTAAACTTAACCTCTTCAGCCTCTATGGCCTCTTTCCAGGAAAGGCTTCTCATGTTCTTTTTATTGTAGTGTTTGAGTATGCCTGGAGAAACAGCGCCTGAAATAACTGACTGTGCATTTCTAACCCAATTCATATTCGTTAGAAAAGAGCTTAACTCATTAGCTATATCAGCGGAGGTTCTTGGCTTAAATGACCTGTCTCTATTTATTGAGGGGTCGTCTTTTGAGTTTTGAGGCCTACCTCCGGATGGATTTTCTGATGTCCTGTCTGGAGCCGGTAAAGATTTATTTGGATTGCTATCAACAACGTCGTCATCCTCTGTTTCTATCCCAACATCATCGGGACTAATTAAGCCTTTGGACAGCGCTATCTTTACAAGCTCGTGAACTTTGTCTCTGTCGTATGGGCCAGTCTTTGTCGGTCTTTTTCCTGAAACTCTTTCGCGTGCTTCTTTTCTTTTTCTTGACAACTCTATCTCAGGCACAGCACCAAACATCTCAATGACCATTTCTTCACTAATTAAATTTCTGTCTAGAAGTTGTATCAGCAATGCTTTTTCAGCGGCCTCATCTTTTAGTATCATATTGTCAAATTGAACCTTTGGAGCTTTGGACCATCCCATCGCTTGTGTTAAAAGTTCTAGCTCTTGCTCCCAGAATTTAGTAACCTGCTGTCTGCCGTACTCAAGTCTTTGTATTAAAGTTTGCAAAGATATAAAATTGTTTGTCGCCCCAACAGCCCTCGAAGAGCCTGTCAGGCTAGGAGGAACACCTAGTCCGCTATAAATACTGTCAAGTATAGGCTCGTATTTTGTACCTCCAAGGAAGTTATGAACTGACGTTGTTACCTCTTCAAAGCTAAGTTCTGGACCCCATATTAAATCAAAAGCTCCACCGCCAGGATTACTAAGCAATATGTCTGCAAGCTTTTGTATAGCTGCATCTGTTGGTAATATACCCTTATCTAAATCTCCAAGTCTCCAAACTCTAATCTGAGATATCGCTCCGTCCAACGCAGCCAAATCTGCAAGTTTCATTTTTTCTAACAAGGTCAGGTCATCTAGTATGCATTCAAGCATGGGAGACGCCCAAGTATCCCAGTCGTCTTTCTTGTAGCTATACGCACATATTTTGTTTCTGTCCAGCGGTATCAGCGGAATGCCGTTCTTAACAGCCTCAACGAGTTCCGTTGGTAGTTTTTCTATGAGCCGTTTCTCCATTTCATTTTTTGGCGAAGATATTTTTGTTCTAAGAGAACCGGTTATCTTTAGCCCGTAAGCGTAGTCACCGGCAAATTGTGCTAGCTCTCCGCCAGCAACTTCCAGCGTCATGGGGTTTAGAAAGGTGTAGCCACATGGTATTACTTTTTTTCTAATCCTTAAAGGCTTCTTCATTTCGTGACTTGGCTCAATAATGTCATACTCAGAGGCTATGGCCATTCTTCTCTCTTCTGACAAAGTTATTTTGCAAGTTTGTCTTTGGCACACAACAGTGCCTATTCTGTATAGATAATTTAAAAATCTCTCGGTTGTCTTTGGGCCATCAACCATGTGCTTAAACCATCTTTGAGAAAAACGCTCTATTCTTTTGTTTTCGTGAATAAGCTTAATTCCTTGGCAACCAAAATCAGCCATTAAGTCTATAACATTTCTGACAATCCCAACCCTCTTGTAGGCTTTGTCACACCTAGCCATATTAACTTTTGTTACGGTATTTCTAGATTCACTTGGACGAAAAGCGTCATAGTCATTTCTAGTGAATTCGTTTCTAACAGATATATTTGTATCTATATCGGCGTATCTATCTCTGCCTCCATAAGCATACGCGGTGTGATGCGTTACCGCTTGATAGCTCTCCAAGGCCTTAGAATTTTGAAGCGCGTTCTCAGCCTCGTCGCTATTTTCAGGGTTAAATGTTACAAAAGCCAGACCACTATTTTTATTGGAATCTGGAATATAGTTTGTTTTTATTGGGTCTTTTCGTTGAGCCATTTAAGTTTCCATTTATTATAATCGTGGTTATAGTTTAATGCCATTATATTAGTAATACACCATTATTTTCTCTTCACACCCATACCATAAACACCGTTCATTTTTTTTACCAAATGCTCTGGTCCTGTGTAAAGCTGGCCCTTTTTCAACCCTTTTTGTTGATTTGCGTAGCCGCCGACAAACTTGTGTTCAGTACCAGAAAGCTGATTATTTAAAGTATGGGCGACTTCATTGGCCATAAGCAGTGATGAGTAACGGTCTTTTCTAAGTCTTCCCTTTTTTCCTCCTGCCTCTACAGTTTGAGGCGTATCCCATTTGTCTCTTCCGCTTGATGTCTGGGTATGTTCTATTGTGGCTAGTTCGTCTTTAAGAGACTCTATTTCCATTACGCAGTCCTCTAGCGTGTCATAGTATCTGTTAGATAATTTATCCTGTGCTATTGCTTCTGATAGCAGAACGGTATCAAATTTAGGGAATAGTAAACAGTTCGATTCTAAGTCTTTTCTAAGATTATGGTTTGCTTTAAATGTAAACTCAGACTTAGCAAATTGAATCATATGTAATATGTGCAAACCAGCTTCGCCATCTGTCGGTTTATTCGTAGACTCCCAGTAAAATGGGTCTTTATCCTCATATTTTATGTAAGGCCATAAAGGCTGTTCTCCTTCTTTAAGAAGATTTTTATCATGCAAAGCTTCCATGATAGCTATTCCGCCGCCTTGTGCGTCAATCGCTATATTGTTTGTTGGAAATATTTTTGTTAAATCTAATATTTTTCTAGCGCAATAATTGTAAAAACTTTCTAAAGTTGAGTCTTTTTTAGTCTTTATTCTCTCCCTCATTATTTGTCTGCTGCAAGTCCAAACGTAAACTATTCTTCTGTGAGAATCATTTTGTTCTAAAATAACTATTGAGAAGTTGTCTGTCTCTGACGCAGGGTCAATTCCATATATATATTTTTTATTTGGATTGCCTGCAAGCATTGCGTCAAACTGCACTTCATCTCCCGAAGGTAAAGAAATAGCTTCGTTAGTAACGCATCTTTCTATTAAGCTCCTTTTGAAAAAACCTTCTGAGTCTTTTGCAAAACAGGCTTCATACTCCATTTCATACCTAGAGGAATGCAACATAGCTTTTGCTTGGGCTAACTGCGATTTATCCATAAAGCCATCTGGCAATAAACCCTCTGGTATTCTCATCACAGAATATTGCTGCCAATCAAATCCCTCTGGTATCCTGCCTTTAAAAACTTTTTCCTCTAAATATTTATTGTCGCCCCTACTCCTAACAATTTCTCTTTGTCTTGTGAAATATTCATAAAAATGATTAAACGCATAGTATGCTGTTCCAGCGATAACGGTTTGGTTTCCAAAGCCCATTTCATCTTCAATTTCTTCAGCCTGAGAATACATCCCCAACTCTTTAAGTTTTTGTATTTGAGCATACTCTTTCACTCTATCTGCCGGGTTTGCTGATACAGCGCCAAAACCTTTAATAACAACCTCAAATATTTCTTGTGGGATAGACGCAAATTCGTCTGCAATAATATAATTTGCACGTAAACCACGAATCTTAGAACCGTCGCCTAATGGAATAGCTATAATTTCGCTTTGACCAACATAAAAAGTGCATCTATCTATATCTCTTTTAGGACCCTGTCCTTTGCCAGCGCCAACCATATTTGCAAATACAGGAGAATTTTTGTAAAAAGTTTCCATGTATTCAAACAAAAGCTTGGACTGACGAAATGCTGCGCCGATAACAATTATTTTACAGCCCTGCATAAAAAATGCTCTAAGTAGAGAGTATAATGCAAGAATCCAGGTTTTACCTGCGCCGCGAGTAGCTATTAACATTGGAAATTTTCTGTTCCAAAGTTCTTCAAGTATGCACAATTGAAATGGTAAGAGGTCAACATTAAGAAGGTATTTGCATGTGAACCAAAAGTTTTCTGGCTTAGACATAAAATCTAAATATTCCATGATAGGGTTATCATAGTCATATTCTGAATTAAGAAGTTTATTTTTAATATTGACGTTTTGAACATCGCCAAGATTTAAATGTGCATGTCTTAAAAGATTTTCTATGTGTTCTTTACTTGTGTCCATATTTTTGCTGAGACTCCATAAACCTCTTAAATATACTAGAACAAACTTCTTTAGCGTACTTGCCACAAAAGATAAATGGAACATCATATTTCTTTTGTAATTCTAGTATTCTCTTTAGGAAGAATGGTCCTCTCACTTTCATGTATTTTCTCTTGTAGGCTGGTATCTTACTTCCTTTTGGAAATTCAACGACATCCTTCATTTCAAATTCTAATAAAACATATCTCCAGGGAAAGTCTATCATTCTTTCAAGCTCTCTCTCAAATCTTGGCTGAGTTATATTTGTCGCTAACTCTGATACGTTTCCTTTCCTTTCTATGCATATGTGATTTTCATATCCATATAAAGTATAATCTCCAGTCTTTATCGTCTGCTCCTCTGTTCCGGCGCAATATCCAGACTGTGCAAATTCCCAGCCGTCTTTTTCCCTAGTGTCCCTGTAAACTAAATAAGGGTCGTATTTTTCTTTGGACATGATTCATTTATGTCGTGTTCTACCATTCTTTTGACCATTTCATTAAAGGCGGTTTCTACACTCCATCCAATCTCATTCTTTGCTTTATTGGCATCTCCGTGCAAAAACTCTACCTCTGCGGGTCTATAAAATTTAGGGTCAACAACCACTAGGTTTTCCCATTCTTTTATACCTATAAAGTCAAAAGCTATTCTAACAAAATCTCTTACAGTTCTGCTAGTTCCGGTAGCTATAACATA
>MDSZ01057135.1_pt1 | contig 11555 bp, 12 predicted proteins | sample 811201 | NCBI WGS metagenome assembly MDSZ01 (sample SAMN05326647, study PRJNA326480) | marine metagenome | isolation source: seawater | place: Indian Ocean: North | collected 2010 | reverse complement strand
TAATAATATAATTAAAAATATATCTAAGATATTTTCTTTCATGAAAACAATAATTTTTGTCTAAATATTTTTAGATACATAGAATTTATTTAAATTTGAGTTAATCCAAATAGGGTCATGAGATATTGCAATTACTAATTTTGTTCTAGCTATTGTTTTAATTAAATTAAGAATTAATCTAGAATTTTCTTTATCCAATGAACTAGTTATTTCATCAAGTAAGATTATATTAGGGTCACTAATTAAACATCTTGCAAGCGCTATTCTTTGTTTTTCTCCTCCAGAAATAGTTTCAGATATATCGCTTATCATAAGATCTAAAGATTTATTTTTGTTGTTAATTAAATGAGTTAAATTTAATTTTTTGAAAATTGAAGAAATTTTTTTATCTGTAACTTTAACATTATGAAACCAAGTTAAGTTTTCTCTTAAAGACGCATTGAAAATCACTACATCTTGCCCTAATAAAGAAATTTGGTTTCGATATGATGGTAAATCAAGTTCATAAATTTGTTTACCATTTATTGATATTTCACCTGAAAAAGGCTCTTTGTATCTCGTAATAAGATGAAAAATTGTAGATTTTCCTGATCCAGACTCACCATATATAAGATTTATTTTTCCTATCTTAAAATTAAAATTTATTTTATCTAGTATTTTATTATTTGAGTCATCTAAATAATTAATACTAGACAACTTGATGTTTTCAATATTATTTATTTTTTTGTTTCCATAAATTAATTTATTTTTTTTAGACTCAATTGATAAAATTTCAAGTTGATTGAAAGATTCATTAAACGTGTACAGCTTTAAATGACTGCCATATATTGATGCGAGCAAAGGTAACAATCTATATAATGAAAAGATAATCATTGAAAGGTCAACTAAATATGAAGAGTTCAATAGATCAAAGTGCTCAATGAATATTACAATTACTAAAATTGAAATAGAAGGAAGTATTATTTGTGGGGCACCATCTAAAGTACCACTTTTAATAGCAAAATTTGAAGTTTTTTTATAACTGTCAATAATTTTATCAATAATTATTGAAAATTTATTTTGAGAAATAAGAAAAGTCTTATTACTAAAAGAGTCACCTAAATATTTTAAGAAAATATTTGCCATTTTAGTATTATTAGTTCCAAAATTTTTACCCATTTTTGTCAATGGTATCATTGGTAAAGAAAGTAAAATTAGAATGAAATATACATATAATGAAATCTTAAAGTTTATAAAAAAGGGAAGTGAAATAAAAATTATACATTGAAAGAAAGTTGGAATTATTCTAGCAAAAGTAACTATTCCTGATCCAACTTTATCTATTTCATTAACAAAGCTATTTATTAATTTTCCTTTGTTAGTGCTATTAAAAAAAGAAAATTGTGATTCAAAAATACTCTTTAGTATTTTATTTAAATAATTTTTTGTAATTTTAAATTTAATTTTTAATGAATAATAATTAATACATAGGTTTATTACTGATAAAAGAAAAAGACTAATACAAAAAAATAAAATAATAAACCCAAGGTTCGACGAATTAATTTCAAAAGGTAATTTAGTGATTAAATCATTTTCTAAAATTAAATTTAAATTATTTTTTGTAATAATAGCTATAATTGAACCAAAAAAAATAACAGAAAAAAAATTTATTGAACTTTGTATAAGTACTATTAATATTAAAAAAAAAAAAATATCTTTATATCCACTTATAAAATCATAAATTTTTAGATATACACTCATCTACTTACCCTGCTGTACCATGATTTACTTACAAATGCATTTGGATGAAAAAAATTGAAATCAATATTATTTTTAGATTTTTTATAATTATTAATAAGCATTTTAAAAAAAATATCATTATGTTGAGAATATGTGTTAATAATTTTTTTATCTAATATGTTTAAATAACCTTTTAAATCAATCAAGATTTCATTATCAAGTAATTCTATTGGAATAATACCATTGTCTTTAAAATCATGAGATGAATTGAAATTATATTGCAAATATTCAGTCAAAGTGAGTTCTTGATTACTCTTTTGCCAAAATAATTTTTTAGGAAGGGTGTAACAATTAGAAAAAGATATGAATTGATTAACAGGTATATAATTATTAAAAAAAATTGGTTTTTTATTTATAAGGCTTATAAAATCTATTCCTGTACCAGTTGAAATACAAAGATGACAATTGGCAAATAACATAATATCTAATAAATCAGATTTAAGGTGGGATTGAGAATAGTCATAGAAATTGTTGTGTTTAAAATTAAAGTTATTTTCAGTAAATTTACCCATTCTAATAACAAAATAACCATTATCACAAAGCCATCGAATTGTTTTTGAATAATTATTTATATCAGAGTTTCTATGATGGTGGTAACTCCAATCTCTATTTGGTTCTACAGTTTCTAAATATTTATTATCTCTTACTACAATACATATAATTTTTTTAGATTGTTCACATGCAATCTTTTTTAAAAAACTAGAAAATATTCTAAACTCATTTTTGGTAAAATCTAATTTAAAATTATTCTTGTAAAGAATTCCAAGGTCATCTCTATTTGTTACAAAATATTTTTTATTGAAGTCCAATTGATTTGAATTAAACATATATTTATTAGCTATATAAAAATATTTTATAATAGATATAACAATTAAATTTCTTTTTACTAAAGAGTTGAAAAAAAAATTTGAAGAGTTATTTCTTAAATAAAATAAATTAATCTCATTTATTTTTTTATTTTTATTAATACAATAAGAAACTGCATATTCTATTGAATATCTTCCAATCCTATCTGTTGTAATTGCACCAAAATGAACTCTAAAAAAAGGATAAATTATTTTTAGGAATAATAAGATAGGAAATAAAAAAAAAACTAATAAGAAAATTTTGAATTTTCTTGTATTAACATTCAAAGAATTGATCTCCAAAAATTAGGTAAATTAGTACTAGGTGGTAGAAATGAAAAATAATTTTTATTTTTTAATTTATGTTGGTCAATAATTTTTTTTTCATTTTCAAATAAAACACCAAGAATTATAAAGCTAGACCTGAAGTTATCATTCCATTTTTCAACTGGAACTAATTTTCCTGGGACAAAAAGATTTTGTTTTTCAGGCTGATCGTCTATAAACCTGTTTATATTTAAATCAAAAATATTAGATAGAACACAAGATCTTGCTCCACAGCCATATACAGAGATATCTTTGTGAGTTGATAAAAATTCATTCATCTTATTTTTTAAATATTCAAAATTCAAAACGTATTTATCAATTTTTTCGAAACTAACTTTTGGTTTTTTTATATTAATCAAATTTTGAATTTTTTTTGCATATATTGTCATTGATCTTCCTGAAAAAAGAAATTTTTCATAATGAAAAATTAAGAAACCACTTTTTTTAAAAAGATAATCTATTACTTCTATTGTGAAACAATTAATGTGTTCCTCCCATAAACTATAATCAAGATTCTCTAACCAACCATCAAAGTCAGGTATTTCCACAACTAATAATCCTTCATCATTCATTACAAATCTAATATCTGATAAAAAAGTAATCAAATTTTCAATATGTTCGAGAACATGTCTTGTTATGATGATTTCAAAATGACCTTTAGACTCATTGAATGGATAAATTTTAGATGAAAAAAACTCATTATAAACTTTTTGATTTTTATCTCTTGAAATTTTATAAACATCAGTTGAGGGCTCAACTCCAGTAACATTTTTATAACCATATTTTTGTAATATTTCTATGAAACTTCCATCATTTGAGCCAATTTCTAAAATTGATAAATTTATATTTTTTCCAAAGATATTCTGGATGTGTTCAATTATTTTATTAGCATGATTTTGATTTTTCCAAGAACTGAATGTTAAATATTTATTATAAAGTATTTTTGGGCTTATTGGGTTAGTTAAAAATAAAAATGAGCAATCATTACAAATAGATAATGATAGGTTAAATTTCTCGTAAATATCGTCTTTGTCTTTTAAAAGATGATGAACAATAGGCTGATTTCCAAAATTTAAAAGTGTCTCGGTATTTTTACTATTGCATATTCTACAAGTCATATGATTTATGATTTTAGGATTTTAGACTTATAAATTTCAATGATATTTAGCAAACAAATTAAATGAATAGTTTCAATTATATTATAATTACTAGACTCGACCCAATAGCTTATATCTGATAATTTTGATACTGGGTTATTTTTTTTGAAGCCTGTAAATGAAATTGTGGAGATTTCTCTATATTTTGCTTCCTCAATGCCTTTAATTATGTTGAGTGATTTTCCGCTACTACTAATTGATATTAGAATGTCTCCTTTTTTTCCATGGATTTTTATAGCCTCTTTAACCCAATTTTCATAGCCATAATCATTGGAGTAGCAAGTTAACATTGAATGATCAGAAAAATTAAGACACTGTCTCTTTAAGATTTTATTATAATCAGTTGAGAAATGACTTGCTATGCTAGCACTACCTCCATTTCCAATAACAATTACTTTTTTTTTATTAGATAATAATTTTCTATAAATTAGTTTTATCTTTTTGTTATCTAGTTTATTTATTTGATCAATTAGACCAAGATTGTAGTTATTTAACATTATAATCTTTAATTTTACTTTTTAAAAAACTCAATCCCTCTATAGTTAATTTTTCATCTGGTGACCACTTAGCAAATTTTGTTGATTCTTTACTAAATGGACCATTAGTTATTTCCATAAAAGTAACAGTATCAGATAAAACAAAAATACTATGATATATATTTCTATTTATTCTATTATAAAAAATATTTCTTTTTTCCTTATGACTAGACATAAAAAAAATATCTTTAATATTTCCTTTGTTATCAAAAACTATATATTTTATTTTTCCATCTATAATGAATAATGACTCTGATTTTTTAGGGTGAGAATGTGGCCTTATATATGTATTTTTGGAGTGAACAATAAACATTTCATGAACAGGGTCATTAATATCATCATGTAAACAATATCTTTTACGTTTTCTTTTATTTTTTTTTGCTTCTTTTCTGAGAATTTTAAGACCACCTTGATCTAATTTTTTAATTTTACCCGTGATATATTCAACCTCTAGTTTTTTGCTATCTGAAGTAAATAAATTCATAATCACCTTTAAAATTTAACTTATTAAAAATCCATTTCCAGTCTTTTGTACTAATCAATGTATTAGCTGTAAGAGCCCAACATTGCAAGTTGAACATTTTTTTATCATTTCTAAAGCTTTCTACCATTAAATATTGTTTTTTTGAAACTCTATCGATTTCAGTAATAGCTACTTCGAGTTCATTAAGATCAAAATTATGAAAAGTAGCAAGAGAAAAAGCAAAATCGAAATTATTTTTTTTAAATTTTAGTTTTTTTCTTGCATCAGCAAATAAAATATTATTTTTAATTTCTGGATGTGAATTCTTAATAGCATATCTAGAAAATTCAATACCAGTAATATTAATTTTTGGTAATATCTTTTTTATTTCATAAAGCAAATAACCTTTGCCACATCCCACATCAAGAATTTTAGAGGAATTATTCAATCTATAGGTATTTATAAACTTCTTGGCTATATCCCTCCAATAATTTTCAATAAACTTATATCCGCCATAACCATATTTTCTATCACCATCCCAATAGTCATAAGAAAATTTTTTTGATATTTTTATACAATTTATTTTGTCATTATTTACCCTTTCTAAATAATCTCTTTTAGTAGAGTTGTGTTTTTTTTGAATAAAGTTTTTTCTTCTATTGACCATTAATATTTTTAAATGAATTTAACGAATATTTTAGAGTTTTTTTTATTCTCCATAAATCATCTACTCTTCTGATATCATTTTCATTAACTATGGATATATCTTCAACTGCAAAGTAAATTTTTTTTTTGCATTTTATTAATTGTTGGAAAATATAAGTTCTATCTGAATTACTATATGGCATTTGAAATATACTATAAGCTATCAAACCATCGAAATTGTTAAGTTCATTAATAGTCTTTTTTAAAATAATATATGAGTTATTCATCGTATACTCTGAGGCTGAGAGAAAAAAAGTAAATTTTTTTTCACTACAATATGCTCTTAAATATGCATTTTGGACGTGTTGTGGAACTCGCTCTCCCATAAAATCTCTACTCGAAATATAACCTTTAAGCTTCATAAGTTTTTCTAAATATTTTATTTAATTTTTGGATATTTATAATTCATTCCAATTCTAGACATAATTTTTATATTGAGAGGTTCAAAAAATTCACCAAGTTTTTTATCGCCATATGGTGAAAATAAACTTTTAAATCTACAATTTATTGACCATCTTGTTTCATTTTCTAAATTAGTAACATTGCCATGAGGTAGGCTTTGATTAAATATCATAACCTGTCCAAATTTTATATTAATCCAATCTAAATCATTTTTAATTTCTTGAAATATTTCCTCTGCATTCATACTTTGGTAGTTTGAAAAATTACTTAAGAAAACATCATTTTTTTTTGGCGGTAGAATGTACATAGATTTTGTATTGAAACAGTCAACAAAAGGTAACCATACAACTATTTCAAATGGAGAGTCACCTGACCAAGTATCTGCATGGACAGGTAAGAGTGAAGTATTGTCATTAGGAAGCTGTATGCTTAAATTAATTCTTTTTTGTACTGCTAATTCATTACCCACGACATAATCTAATAAATCATTGGATACAGAATATAATTTATCTTTAAATAAACTATTTGAATTAATCATTTGCATTAATTTGACCCTGAAGTCATTCAAATTATGAAGTGATATATATTTCGCAAAATTATTGAAAAATACTTGTGGATTTTTCTCAGTTATTTTTTTTTTGGGGAGAAGGGATTTAGCACAATCAAATAAATAGTAATTAAGCTTTTTTAAATCATTTAAATTTTTTTTACTAACATTTTTTACGATATATCCTTTGTTTAATAAATCATTTTCGATATTTTTCATTAATTTATATTAGCATTTTTTAAACTTAAAAAACATGGGGAGTTGGTCTGATAAATTTTATTTGTATATTTTATGGTCTCTTTTGCAGATCTTGGAAAGTAACTTTTAATATTTTTAAAAAGTTTCATTAATTTTTTTGCATCAATCTCTTTGTGGGTTGGTCCAAGATTGGGGTAATCTGCATATCCTACTAACTTAACGTTTGCTTTTTGTTGATCTATATCTAATTTAATTTGCTCAAAAGGCCTTTCAATTAGAAAGGGTGTAATAGTGTATACCCATGGTTTTAATCCCTCTAATGCCATTCCTGATGCAAATCCGATAAGGCTTTGTTCACAAATACCTAAGTTTATGAATCGTTTTGGAAATTTTGATCTAAATTCATCAAAAATCCCATAACCAATATCACCGGTTAGCAGATATATTTTTTTATCTTTCTTTGCTAATTTACATATTTCTGAACCAAATGACTTTCTCATTACCTTATACCTAAAGATTTTTTTCCTATTTTAATTAATTCACCTTCGATTTGTTTGGCATGCCAAGCAGGGTCATTTTCAAATTCTTTGATTCCTTTACCTTTAATAGTATTTAAGATTACAATATGTGGACTATCATTATTTTTAAGATTTTTTAATGTATTAAAAAGTTGAGTAAATGAATGACCATTTTTTACGTTATAAGTATTAAAATTAAAGGATTGAAATTTTTTCTTTAAATTATGAAGTGGTAATACATCATCTATCTTTTGTAACGCTTGAATTTTATTATAATCAACAAGAATAATTAAATTTTTGAGTTTATGGGCAGATGCAATTAATAAAGACTCCCATGTGGTACCTTCTTGACATTCTCCATCGCTTATCATAACAAAAAATCTAGATTTTCTATTCATTAACATGCTTGCTTTTGCCATACCAACTGTAATTGGTAAACCATGGCCCAGACTTCCAGTAGTGCAGTAAATTTTATTTTTTTTATCTAACTCAAGATGCGTTGTAATTTTAGGGTCATATCCTTTTTTTTTTAGATATATACATAGTGGGAAAGATGAATGTGATTTACTAAGAATAAATTTATCATTTTTTTTTAGTATTTTTTCAAAAAGAATAATTATTATTTCAATAATCGAAAAACTTCCTCCTAAATGCGCCTCTCCTTTTTTCACAAACTCCATAAATGTGTCTCTTCTAAGTTTTTGTGAGTGACTTTTTAATATTTTGGTGTTCATTTATTTAAAATTAATATTTTGTAGAGTTTTTAGATTATAGTAATTTTGATTATCAAAGGTATTGGTAATAAATTTATTCTCAAAAGCATTTATCAAGCTTTTTATTCCGTCATCAATTGAATATTTTGATACAAAACCAAGCTTTTTTTTTATTCTATCAGAACTTACGTGATAAGACCTTAAATCATTAGTATTTTCATATGTGATTTCAGAATTATTTGACAATATTTTAGCTGTTTTCTTTGCTATATCAGAAACTGATATATTTTCATCACCAACATTAAATACCTCACCTTGAATCTTTTTATTTTCTGCTTGGATCAAAAGAATATATGCATCAATCATATCCCTCATAAAGATGTTAGGCCTTAATTGGCTACCACCAAATACTTTTATTTTTTTAGTATGAAAACCGATATTTGTCATGATATTAACTACTACATCAAGTCTCTGTCTTTCTGAATACCCATTTACAGTAGATGGCCTTAATATTGTTGTAGTAAAATCAGATGATGAATGTTTAAGAACAATATCCTCACATTTAACTTTAAATTTAGAATAATCTGTTAAAGGTTTGAGCTCTAGACCTTCATGGACATCTTTTTCTTTTTTAATTCCATAAACGCTTGATGAAGATGCATAAATAAATTTCTTAATACCTTCGTCTTTGGATATTTTTATTAATGGCTCAAAACAATCATAATTAATAGACTTAGATAAATTTCTATTTAATTCGAAAGAAGGATCGTTAGAGATGCAAGCAAGATGAATGATTGTATCATACCCTCTGATTGCTATTTTTAATTTGTCAATGTCTCTGACATCACCTTTAAAAATTTTGCATTTTCTATTAGTTAAAAAGTTTCCATATAAGAATAGATCATAGACACCAACATTATAATTTAAATCAATAAGTTTTTTTGTTAATTCAGTTCCTACATAACCACCACCACCCACTATCAAGATTTTATTTTTCAATTTATATAAGACTCTATTGCTGATCTAAAATTTTCATAAGATATCTTTTTAGAATTACCAATGAAACGTAATGACTCAGCAGCAGCAATTGATGCAAAAAATAATGCTTCCTCATCAGAACAACTCACTGATTTCATTAAAGAAAAGAATGAAAGAAATGTGTCACCTGAGCCGGTTTTATCTTCAATTTTGTCGCCAAAAGCCGGGCAATTAATTTTTTTATTATTATTTCTGTAATAAAGTGTAGATCCATTAGTGCCAGATGTTACAACAAGTTGATTACTTTTTACTTCATGAAAAAAATATTTTGACAACTTATCAAGAGACTCTAAAGAATTTGATAAATAAACTCTTAACTCATTTTCATTTATTATAACTGTATTTGAGTTTTGTATTTTTTTTAGTGTCGTGGATTTTGCACTCATAGAGTTAATTTGAGAATTTACGAAGGTATTTGGGCAAATTTTTAACATTTCATCTAAAAATTTATCATCAAAGAAACCGTGACCGTAATCAATTAAAATTGACAAATCAAAACTTTTTTTTGGTTTAATCTTTTTAATGTAATTAAGAAGAAATTTTTTGTTTTTTTCACTAAGTGATGTGTCAGTAACTTTATATAATCCGAGCATTCTTTGCTTACTTATCTCGTCTATTATTCTTTTTTTTGTAATAGTTTCGAAATTTTTTTCATATAACTTAATAAATTTTATACTCTTTCCAAGATCTTTAAGCATATTTTCAAATTTATTTTCATTTTTAGCAATCATCGATGCAAAGAATATATTTTTGGAAAAATCTTTAAGATTATTAACTACAGCAGCAGTGCCCCCAAGATATTGCTCTGTGTATTTTTCATTTAAAACAATTATAGGATCTTTGCTTGATTTACCTTTAGAATTACCAAAAATATATTCATCAATAATAATTTCTCCAGCAATAAAAATTTTTAACTGAGATATTTTTTTAAATATTTCATCTATTCTATTTGAACTTAAATTAATTTTTTTTGAAATAAATTTTTTTTGATTATTATTAAGATAATCATATTTTTTATTTAAGATTTTCGTTGAGCTTAATTTTAATGTATTAGTAAATAATATTTTACCATTTACTTTATTAACAGCAGCTTTTTCTTTAATCATGTTTGGGGCATTTAATTTGATTTTATTATTATGATCTTTGCCTTTTATATAAAAGTTTGGTTTTAAATTTAAAATTATAGCTTCTGAATTTTCAGAATAACTTGGTAAAACATAGTCAACGATTTTCAGTTCTGATAAATTGTTCATTCTTTCTTTTAAATTAAAAACTGGTCGATTTGGGCCCTTATTCACAAATTCATCTGCAGTTACACTTACTATTAATATATCGTTGGATAAATTTTTTATTTTTTTAAATTGAATTATATGACCGCTATGTAAAACATCATATACTCCATGACATAAAAGAACTCTTTTACCTTTTCTTTCTTTATCTAGTTTTTTTTTTAATTCTGTTAATTCATTAATTTTTATCATTTAACTTTTTCGAACCATTCTTTTGTAGCTGTTTCTATGCTTCTAGGTGTCCAAACTGGAGCATTTTTCCAATATGAAATGTTTATTAACAATTTTTTAATACCTTTTTCAATTGGAATTCTTGGCGCCCATGCAAGCTTATTTTTAATTTTCGAAATATCTGCAAAGGTACAATTTGGTTCACCAGGTCTTTTAGGAATATACACTGATTTTCCTTTTAGAAGTTTTATTATTCTATTTATAGAGATAGTCTTCCCACTTCCAACATTAAAAATATCGTTTTTAATAGATGAATTTGAGCCTGCTATGAGAGCATCTACAACATCATCAACATATGTAAAGTCCCTTGTTTGTGTACCATCGCCAACAACTGTATACGGTTTTCCTGCTAGTTTTTGAGCAAGAAAGACTCCAAATGCGGCACCATATGTTCCTGAGGTTCTGGATCTGGTACCATAAACATTAAATAGTCTAAAAGAGAGAGCATTTAAATTATATAATTTTGACCAGTGTAAAACTAACTGTTCACCCAAATATTTAGTCAATGCATAAGGGTATCTAGTATCAATTCTACAAGTTTCTTTAGTAGGATATTTATTTGGTATTCCATAACAAGAGGAGGAAGCTGTATAAATAAATTTTTTGATTTTTTTTTCAACAGCAAATTTTAAAACATTCAATGTTCCTTTTACATTTGATTCATAATAGGAATAGGGATTAATTATGCTTGGAGTGATGTCAGCTAATGCAGCGAGGTGATAAATTTGGTCAAAATTTTTTTTTTTTAAATAAGAGTTTTTAAATAAATTATTTTTAGATAAATCTAGATCGATAATTTTTAATTTG
>MDSZ01188573.1_pt1 | contig 11556 bp, 14 predicted proteins | sample 811201 | NCBI WGS metagenome assembly MDSZ01 (sample SAMN05326647, study PRJNA326480) | marine metagenome | isolation source: seawater | place: Indian Ocean: North | collected 2010 | reverse complement strand
TATTTTCATAATCAAAATGTAGTTATCTAGCCTCTATTTGTAAAGAATCAAAAATTCTTTCTATTTTAGCGATTAATGGGTTTCTCACTACATCGTCTTTATTAAATTGTACACAACCTACTTCCCACATATCCTGAAAGTGGTCCATTAAAAATGTTAAACCGTTACCACCACGTGAGTCTTGTTGTCTTTCATCACCTAAAAAAACCATTTTAGAATCTTTTCCTAGTCTAGTCATAATAGTTCTTATATTTTCTTTAGAAATGTTTTGTGCTTCGTCAATTATTATAATTGACCTATCTAAATTAATACCTCTCATATAAGCTATAGGCATTTCTTCAATAACCTTTAGTTCTCTTAGTTTGGAGGTTATTGCCTGCCCAACCATTTTTTCAAAGTTATGTATGAAAGAGAACATAAATGGTTCTAGTTTTTCACGTAAACCACCTTTTAGGAAACCAATCTCTTCATTTTTTAATGTCGTTACTGATTTTACTATGACAATTTTTTTATATTTTTTATATCTTTTAATTAATTTAAGAGCTTCCGCACAAGCTAAGTACGTTTTACCTGTACCCGCGGGACCAGAGCATATAGTGATTTCTTTTTCTTTTATAGAGTTAACCAATAATTTTTGGTTTTCGGTTTTACATTTAACATTTACAGTCATAGTATCAGTTATACGTGCCTCTTCAGTATTATTGGTATAAATCCAAGCCTCCACTTCAGCTTGTTCTTCTCTTGATAATCTTTTACTTTTTCTAGTCATTTTTCATCTTTTTTATTATTCCTACACCTCTTTTTTGTACTATGGTAGTAGAACCTTCATTAGCAAAAATTATAGATTCTTCAATAGAATTAGTTTTTAAATAGTGATATACTAAACAGGCTATAAAAGTATCACCTGCACCACATAAATCCTTTACTTCTACAGTAGGAACTAAATAATTTTTACCTAAATATTCACACCCTTTTTCACCTAAAGTTATTATTAATTTTTTTAATAATTTATCAGTAATAAAATTTAAAGATGCTTCATATTCGTAATTATTAATCTTTATAAAATGGGAATTTTCTGCCCAACTCCCTAATATTTTTTTTGTATCTAAAAAAACTTTTTTATGATGTTTACATATTTTAGAAATTATTTCATTAGATAAAAAACCTTTATCATAATCAGAGATAATTATCGCGTCGTAATCTTCTATAATTTCAAATATAGAATCATCACAAACTCCATAAGTATTATCATTTTTATCAACCCGTAAAAACATCTGATTTGTTTTTTCATCTACAAATCTTTCTTTTTCTATAGTCTCCCAATTTTTATTAGTTATAATATCTACTTGAGCCCCTAAGGATTTGACATTGTTGTAAACATTCATAGCCATCCCACCATTTATAACAGTTTTGTAGGGTTGGAAGACTGGTACTGGTGCTTCAGGAGCTAACCTATATGATTTACCGTACTGGTAAATATCTTTACACGATTCACCTATAACTAATATTTTCATTTTTGACTATCTCCTTTTAATACTCTATATGAATCCTGTACTCTATCTGGAGTTGACACTTCAAATATAATACTATCTTCTAAAGCTTTTAGTTGGTGTGCTATTCCTTGGTGTATAGTAACCACATCACCTTCCTCAAGTTTTTCAACACGAGTATCCGCCGTTTCTGGGTCTATCCAATAAAATTTAAACAATCCTTTTTGGATATACCAAGTTTCGTATTTATCCACATGGTAATGCATAGAAAATTTTTTACCTTTATTAAAAACTAGTAATTTACCACAATAATCATCATTATTAGCAATATGAAGTTCATAACCCCATCCTTTTTCTACACGTGTACCTGGTACTATTTTTGGTTTTTTTTCCATTCTAAAATATTTGTTGTGGAGTATTCTCCTATTCGTTCAAAAAATCTAACATGTTGAGCGTGTGATTCACCCACAACAGGTTTGTTAACCCAATCTGAACCTACAATCAATATAAAAGGTTTAACTTCTTTAATCAAGTCATTTAACCCTTGAGAACTGGTGAAAGTTTTTACCTCATCAATATATTTTATGGATTCTAGTGTGAATTTTCTATCTTTTAAATTAGTGAAAGGTCTATCTGGTCCTTTATCTTTTTTTACTTTTTCATCGGAATCTATACCCACTATAAGTTTATCACCTAAAGATTTAGCATATTTAAATAATTCAATATGCCCTCTATGTAGGATGTCAAAACATCCATTAGTCCAAATTATTTTTTCTTCCATGAAATTTCCCAATCTTTAAATTCCGCAGCTAAACAATCAATTTTATAATCTTTTCTACCTCCTACTTTTTCTTGAATCATATTTTTAGCAGTATTTCTTATACCGTTTAGTCCATGAGTTAATTCAAGATTATTTCCATCTTTAATACCCTTACGATAGTTAGATTCATTATGCCAAATATGTAAATTCATTTGAGATAAAACAACAACAGCTCTTATAAGTTCCGCATCTACTCCTTCTAAATCAATATCATGTAAGATGTCTTGAATTTCTTTAGCATATTCTTCTTTGTGTTCTGGAATGAATACTTCTTTTAGTTGGGCAATAGAAAGTCTATCTATTAATTCCGATAGTGTTGGTAGGTATTTTCTTTTCATTTTTAAATTCGTTTTTTAATATCATTATATACTTTTTTTAACCCATCTTCAAGTGAAGTGTTCGCTGTCCACCCTAAAACTTTTTCTGCTTCTTTACAATCACACCATTGACCCCATATTAAAGTTTTTTTAGAGGTATCATATTCTATTTCTATATCTTTTTGTGAAATATCTATCACTGTATTAGCAATCTGGGATATGGAAACTCTTTCTTCTTTACCCACATTTAATGGACCTACTAGTTTAGATTTTCCTGCTTTATCTATCATTAATTCTATACACTTTAAAGCATCGTCTATATAACAATAAGAACGAGTTTCTTCTCCCGTACCCCACACATTAAATGGGATTAGAGGGTATTTTAAAGCTCTATGTGTAAAAACTGGTATAACAGAACCAGTATTAAGATTATAATCTTGATTTGGGCCGTATATTCCAATAAACCTAGCTATAGATGCATGTAAAAAATCATATTCTTTTACTGCAGATTCAATAGCTTTTTCCCCTATTAATTTAGCCCACCCATAAGAAAGTTCTGGGTCTGCAGGACATGCTTGGTTTTCTAAGATTCTAGGAGAATCTTTTACAGTTTGTAAAGATTTAGGATAAACGTGTGCACTCGAAGCGTAAAAATAGTTTTTAATTTGGTAGTTTATTACAGCTTTCAACACGTTTGAGTCTATGTCCATGTTGGAGGACATGATTTCATATGGTTTAGAAACATAAGTTCCTATACCTCCGACCTTGGAGGCCAAGTGAATCACACATTCTTTATTTTTAAAAAATTTGTGAACTTGGCTATATTTTCTTAAATCTTTTTTAAAAAAATTAATTTTTGATATTACCTCTTCGAGAAAGATAAGACTTCCTCTTTCTAAATTATCAATAACTGTGACCTTATGACCTTCTTTAACTAGTTTTTTTACTAAATGAGACCCTATAAATCCCGCACCACCTGTAACTAATATTTCCATTATTTTTTCTTTTCTATTAATAAATTATACTGAGGAAAATATAGGTAATCAATATCGGTACCTAAAAAACACTTAATAGCGTCTTCTGGTGTTTCTACAATAGGTTCTCTATCATTAAAACTAGTATTGAGTAAGATAGGAACTCCTGACTCTTTTTGCCATACTTTAAGAAAATTATAGTACCATTCATTTATATCTTTCGAAACAGTTTGAAGTCTTCCTGTACCATCTAAATGTACTACTGCAGGTACTTTATCTCGTTTATCTTTTTTAAATGGAACAACTACACCCATGTATGGAGAGTCCACAAAACGTTCAAACCATTCTGAGGTCTCTTCTCTTATGATAGATGGAGCAAATGGTCTAAACCATTGTCTATGTTTTACTTTTTCATTTATTAGGTCTTTCATTTTATCACTTCTTGGGTCCGCTAAGATACTTCTATTACCAAGTGCTCTTCTACCTGATTCAGATTTTCCATTAAACACAGAAATAATATTATTTTTAGCTAATAATTTAACTACTTCTTCATCGTTTTTAATTTCTATCGTTACTTTATCTTTAAATTTTTCTAAATCTTCTTTTACTCTATCTTCACTATAATTAATTCCAAGGTATGGTTTAAAATATTCTTTATTTTTTAGTTTTGGGTTGTTCATAATATGATGGTACACATATTGAGCTGACCCTATAGAAAGACCACCATCATAAGGTACTATAGGTATAAAAATATCTTCTAATTGTGGATACCAATCTAAAACTTTCCCCATAGTTACACTATTCAGAGCTACACCCCCAGTAAAACAAATATATTTATCATCTTCCTTAATGAATAGACCTATTAATTCTTTAATAATTTTTTCAGTAGCTTTTTGTAACCCTTTAGCTACACTATATTTATTTATTTCTTTTTCCTTTATATAGGTTGTTATTGTAGGTATTAGTTGGTTAAATAGTCCTGGATTTATAAAAGATGAGTAAAACTCATTTATAAAAGCTTCTTCTTCCCCTATTGCTGCCATAGCCATAATAGTACCTGCTTGATTTCCTTTAGGTGGTCCAGACGATAAACCAAATAAAGGACCTAATGAATCGTGCCATATACCACCTATATTTAATTTTTCAATAGGGTATAGCTGCACATCATTTACTTTATTCTTTTCACCCCTAAAGACACATACTGATGATACTTGTGAATGGGTGCCATTAAAATCCCACCCTCCAGCATCTAGAGATATTATTAATGAATTATCAAAACGACTAGAGTAGTGTGCATGTGCCGCATGAGATTTATGATGACCAATTTCGTGATAATCACCACCTTTTTCTTTTGTCATTTTTATCATCTCATCAAATAAATTAACATCACCTAAACCTCTAACTCCAGGTGCGTGATGACAGTGAGAAAAGTGACTTACTTTATCTTTGAGTTCTGGATTTCTCTCAAAGAAAAAATTTAAACCATCTCCATTACCTTCTTTTAATCTAGTAACTCTTTCTAACTCTTCGTGGACTACCGGAACACCGTTCTCTAGAATACAATAAGAACAATCGTGTCCCGAATGAAATCCTATAATTATATTTTTTTCTTTATCTATTTTTTTCATACCATTCGATTGTTTGTTTTAAACCTTCTATTAGTTCTGTGTTGGGTACGTACCCAAAAGATTTTTCGAATTTTGACATGTCATAAAATCTTCGAGGCTGTCCGTCTGGTTTGGTAGTGTCCCAAACTATTTCACCTTTAAAGTTAGTTAAATTAGATATAGTTTCAACTAATTCTTTAATTGTAGTTTCTTTACCCGTCCCTAAGTTAAAAGGACCACTTTCTTTACATTTAATTGCATCAATAATTGCAGTAACAGTGTCATCTACATACAAAAATTCTCTAGACGCTACACCAGTACCCCACACGGTCACACTCTTTTTATCATTTTCTCTCGCCTCTATAAACTTTCTTATTAATGCTGGCACAACATGAGATGTTTCTAGGTTGAAGTTATCGTGGGGGCCATATAGATTTGCTGGTAATAAAACCGTAGAGTCAAAGTCATATTGTTCCCTATAAGTCCACGATTGGATTATTAAATTTTTCTTTGCCATTGAGTACCCAATCGAGTTTTCGTCTGGTAGGTCTTTCCAGAAATCTTCTTCCGAATATGGAACTTCTAATAATTTAGGATACCCACATCCCGCGGCTAATGATACCACTTTTTCCACTTTATATTGTTTAGAGTATTCCATAATAAGAGTACCCATCATTATATTATCGTAGAAAAAATCTCCAGGTTTTGCTTTGTTCGCTCCAATACCACCTACTTTACCTGCAAGGTGTAAAACAATATTTGGTTTGTAACCACCTATTAAATTTTTTACAGATGTTTCATTAGTTAAATCGTATTCTTCTTTGGTGGGTGCGTAGTAATTAACACCCATTTCTTTTAAACGATTTAAAAGATTTGTACCAACAAATCCTCTTCCTCCAGTTACTAATATTTTTTTATTTTTTAGATTTTCCATTTTAAATATTTTTATTTCTTTTAGACAAATTTAACATTTTGTGTGCTTTTATGATTTCTTTAATCCCATCATCTATAGTATAGTCAGGGTACCATCCAGTTTGTTCTAGTTTTTCATTACTTACAATATAATCTCTTTTATCAGGGTCTTCTGCGATTTCAGAAGAAATAATAACTAATTTAGTTACGTATTTTTTTATTTTTTCACTTAATTCTCTTTTAGATAGATTAGCCGTAGATAGTCCCACATTATAAGCTTCTCCTTTCATCTCATCAAAATTTACCATACAATGTAAGAATGCTTTACACACATCTTTAATGTGTATGTAATTTCTCATAAAATGTTCTTCAAACAACACAAGAGTACCATCTCTTAATGCTCGAAGGGTAAAATCATTAACTAATAAATCTTCTCTCATTCTAGATGATGTCCCAAATACTGTAGCGAGTCTAAGTGTTATAGCTTCACCTGAAGTTAACAAATAATTTTCAGCATCCACTTTATTTTTGCCATAAAGTGATATGGGTCTTAAAATACTTTCTTCAGTACAATATTTTCCTTTTTCACCAACACCATATCCGGAATTAGTGGTAGGGTAAATTATTTTTTGTGTGTTAGGATTTCTAAGTTTATCTATTAACTTAATAGCTTTTAAATTTACTGAAGTCGCATAGTTTGGGTCTTTGTCACAAGCGGGAGCTCCAACTACTGCTGCCAAAGGTATAATAAAATCAACATCCTTAATCAAATTAGACATAGTTTTTTCGTCTCTACAATCACCATCCACAAACTCAAAAAATTTATTATTACAATATTGTAGTAAGGAGTCTTGTACGTACATTAAATTATCAATTACTATAACCTCATAATTATTTTCTAACAGATAACCTGTTAATACTGAACCTATATATCCAGCTCCCCCTGTTATTAGTACCTTTTTCATATTAATTACTTTTCGCATAAAACATTCCATAATGTACCCTTCTTTCAGGGTTTATAACCTTATCCAACGCTGTTTTTAATTCTTCCCACTCATAAAAATTTTCTGGAAAGTCCATGTACGGGTCACCTTTTGAAGATAGTGTTATTTCTTTAGGTATGTCCTCTTCAAAATAACCTATAACCCCAAATTTAGTAAAACCTAAATTAGATAATCTATTAACAATATCAATAACACTTTGGTAGTCCTCTTCATGCCACTCAAAACCTAGTAAAGGTGTTGATTGGTTTAATCCATTTATTACTTCTTTTTCATACCCTTCCACGTCTATTTTTATAAAATCTGGAACCCCGTATTCTTTAATTAAATCATTTAATGTAGTGGACTCTACATTAATTGGGTGTGCCCATCTTGATTGATGCTGTATATACTTACTACCTTTGGTGAATCTTGAGTTGTGTAGAAACTCTATAGAAGCTGTAGATATACCATCTTCTTGTGGATTCACATAAAAAGGTATTTGTTTTCCACTCTCAGTAGAGACTAATTTATTTATTAAAGTCACGTTACTGATGACTGGGGGATTTTGTGTTAGTGATGGATTCGCTTCTAAAGCTATAATTTTACAGTTTCTGTGTTTAGAAGTACACGCGATAGAAAATTCACCATGATTATAACCTATATCAAATACTAATTTCATAATACTATATATTTTTTAGGGTAAAAACCTTCTTTTGGTTTATAGTTGGAGTCCGTAAAATCATACTTATATGGAGCTACAACTTTTTTATTTTTTTTATTATTTAGGTACGCTGCCCACCATCCAAAACTAGAAAGATGTGAAAGGATGTGGTGGTCACAATTCATTATTAGACTGAAGTCTAACATAGTTGATGTTTTACTTGGGTAGATAAAGTTTTCGCCTTTAAAGTGTTTGTTGCACCATTCTAAATCTTCACTATTATCGTCTGTCCATTTTTTACCTCCTGTAAAAATTAAAAATTTTACTTTTTTATCTTTAAACACATTCATAGCGTTTTTAAGGTAGGTACCATAAGGACTTTCCCAAGAAAAACCATTATTAGTTCCGTACATATCCACATATAATGGTATTGCGTCAGAACCATCTGTATTATCACCTCTTCTCATGTGTAAACTTACTAATTCATATCCGGAATAAGATGATTTGATTTTATTTAGTATTTCTTTGGATTCGTCAATCCATTTTTTTTGTGGTGTTAATTCTTTTTTTATTTGTTCTTTGAAATCTTTAAAATAAAGAGTACTTTGGAAGAATCCTTTTATTGTTGTATTGTCAGGAATGTCCCAAAATTCAGGATTATAAACCTTACTATTTTTTTCATTATATATAGACTGTATGGAATTTAAATCACCTTTTTCTAGATATTCACATTCTATATTAAATTGGTCTAACAAACATGTTTGTCCATGCCATTCCATATCTTTAGGTTTGGGTATTTTAATTTCATATCCCTTTTTAAGAGCTAAACCTTTTAAAGCAGCATACTGAAAAAGTTGGTTTCCCAATCTTCCATATTTTCCTAATTCGTGAAATGTTATCATTTTATTCTATAGTTTTACAATTTTTAAATACAGTAAATTCAGTTAAATCTCTATACCCATTATGTTCACCTAAATCAGGTACATGTAAGGGATAGTTTTGCATTAAAGCTAAACCATGAGATGCTTGTTGGGGGGTCATATACATATTCCAACCCAACATTTTAATATCGTCTTCATGATACAATTTTTCATTTCTTCCCTCATATCTTGCTTGTTTAAACCATTTTACAGCTTCTTTACTATCACATAAAATAACACCACCTTTAGATATTGCTAGTTGCTTTTTTATATGAAATGATAAACACATGAATGAACCTGGAATATACATTCCAGATGTTAATCGTTTAGCTGCATCATATATAGGATAAGGTTTTAGTTGGTATATGCCTTTCCAATCGTTAGTTTCTTTTCTCTTATCAAATATAACTTCTCCACCACTATGTATAATAGATTGTGGTACAGAAAGATAAGTTTTTGATGGTATTGTAACCTGTTTAACTTCCAAGTATTTACAACATAAAAATAGAGCGTTCGTACAACTGTCTACGGAAACAACGTATGGTGCTCCTGTATAATCAGCTAATTCTTCTTCCAGTAGTTGTACTATTTTATATGGGTTGTGTTTAGGTTTTCTTAACTTCATTTTTTAGGTTCTAAAATATAATATTTTTTTTCGTATCCCGCTTTTTCAAAAGCTCTAACACTAGATATATTATCCATTTTTACTTTAGCGTATATGTTTGGTCTAAGAGTGGTTAATTCTTTAATCATAAAAGAACCCACTCCTTTTCCTTGGTAATCGGGATGTGTACATACTCTTATATCCCCATCAATCTCACCGATAAAACCACAAGGGTTATCGTCACTTAAACAAATATAGTAATTATCATTATATTTTTCCATATAATTTTTTTGTTCTTCTTGAGAAATTTTTAACGTATTTTGGATAAATCCCGCCTGTACCCTTTCATCAGCCCTCAAAAGTCTAATAAATTCCCAGTAATCTTTTTTGTTTGGTATTAGTTTTAAATTCATGTTAATATTGGTGTGGCGTTATGTGATGGTGCATTTGGGTCATTATGCCAATAATCTACTCTATCACCATAAGGACTAGGATGTTTAAACCAATAGTGTTGTAAGTACCCTCTACTCGCTGCCCAACCTTTTATTTTATCACCTAGATAAGGACTTAGGTTAGACCCAACATCTAAAAAGGTATTATCACTAAATTTTTTATACCCTTCGTGAATAATGTAATTTGATAGTGCTGAAGCTGAACACAAGACTAAATAATCTTTAGCATTTTTTTTATCTAAATATTCTAATACTTCATCTATAGTGTGGATGTTATTAACAATACAATTTGTCCCTATTCTAAAATCTTTTTTAACCTTAAAAGGTAAACCACTTAAATCAGCTGCCTCATTAACCACATATATGATGTCTCTTTCTTTGTAAAGTGGTAACATCTCCTGAACATATCTTCTATAATTTGCATTAATCAACACATTTGCAAATGTTAAATGTTCATCATCACCAGGACCATGGACATCCAATAACCATTGGTGATTATCTTTCCCGACATCTTCTTTAGCACATATCCCCTTATAGTGTCCTTTTTTTCTATATTTAAATGCCTTCATTAATCTCTTGTGTTGTTCTTTATGAACTCCTGGTATAAATTCTTTTTGTTCTTCTATCGGGTAGTGACCAAAACCTTTCCTTGAACCCGTAATAAATTGATTAGGAGCTAAAACTAATTTTTGGTTTTGTAGCATAAAATACTCACCATCGGAAAATCTATTAAAAGCAAAATTTTCTCCCGACCTAAGTTTATTTAAAAACTTATCAAACTCTCCTCCAAATGTTTTTATTTCGTTACTCATAACTGTCCTTCTAGTTTTTTAAAATCTATTCTTTCATATAACAAATCTCTAAATAGTAGTATATTTTGCCATACCTGAGTATTAATAATCTCAAAGGCTGCAGTAACATTTAAGGTATCCGCACCCCAATCAAACTTAAGAAAACTTTCAAATTCTTCTAAAGGTAAAATTCCCGCTACTCTATCATTATCTTGAGGGCCGATAGAGTCCACAAAACCATATCTTAAACGATTAAAATCAATACAAAAATATTTTTCATAGTCATAAAATTTAAAAAATGTGGCTCCTGGTGAAATTTGACTCAATTTAATGTAACCACCTCCAGGAATATTATTTGTGTATACCTCAATATCCTCGATTACAGTGTCCATTAATTTTTTTGTTAGTTCTAATATGGTGGACTCTTCCACCTTTTTAGGTTCACCATCTATAATAGTTTCCTCATCAAACACCTTAGACCAAAGATTCATTTTATCTTTATTATTACTCTCATACTCCCAAGACATTACATCATCATAAAAAAGTACTTGTAAAGGGTGTTGAGATACTTTCTCTATTTCATCTAACGTAACAATCCAGTCATTCATATATGAGTTGTATTTTTTACAAAAATAAACAAAACTAGCAAAAGGGATGGATGTTTTAGGTTTAAATATATTTTGATAATGTGCAAATTTATTTATATGGAAATCTTTACCGTCTTTTTGTAATGTCTCCTCGTCTGTTTTATTCGCATAAAACCCAGCTAATGAAAATTGCATAAACCAAGCATCTATATTTGGGTGTTTCTTTTTAATTTCCATAGCTTGTGAGTCTTTTAAATATGCGTCATTTTGATTTAATAGTGTTTTACTCCCTAGTTTAAATACTAAGGCGTTATCATGACCTACAGGGTAAGTAAAAATAGTAGTGAATTTTCCTATTTTAGTTTGTTGATTATGTTTTAATTCTCTAAATAAAAAACCCAGTCTTTCACAATTTTGTTTCACATTCTCATTATCTCT
>MDSZ01170649.1_pt1 | contig 11556 bp, 9 predicted proteins | sample 811201 | NCBI WGS metagenome assembly MDSZ01 (sample SAMN05326647, study PRJNA326480) | marine metagenome | isolation source: seawater | place: Indian Ocean: North | collected 2010 | reverse complement strand
CTGGAATGATAACACAAGGACGCAATAATGGCGTTAATACAGACAGTTTTTCCAGACCCGGTTGAACCTGCGACCAAAAGATGGGGCATTTTGGTCAAATCAGCCACAAGTGCCTTTCCACTAGCTTCTTTTCCAAGAACGATAGGAATTTCAGCACCTGAATCTGCCCATGCTTTGGATTGAAGGATCTCCTTAAGGCAAACGGCAGCAGGGTTTTGATTGGGCACCTCTATACCCACGCATCCTTTTCCTGGCACAGGTGCAAGAATTCTCACGCTATCCGCTCGAAGTGCCATTGCCAAGTTCTTGTCTAGGTTAGAAATTTTCTCAACTCTTACTCCAGCAGCCGGATGAACATCATACCTTGTAATAACCGGTCCTGTATGGACTTCACCAAGCTCAATATCTACCTTAAATTCAGCTAAAGTTTCCTTCAGATTTCGAGCCTTAATCATATGATCTTCATCCTCATTTCCATTCTCTTCGGGAGGCTCCATTAAAAGATCAAGGGAAGGAAAATGATAATCACCTTTTCTCTCTGGAAACAGATCACCTGCCTTTTCAGTTTTTGCAGCCCTCACGACTTTAAAACCGTCCATTTCAACTTCCTGTGATTGATCATCATTATTTAAAGGAACTTTTTCCGTTTCTTTCCTTTCATTATCAAGAGAGTTTATGGACTGCTCTTTTTCCAAATCTGAGCCTTTTCCTAATTTTTCAGAAACCGAATCTGCTTGTTTATCATTTTCATTTATTTCCTTTCCGCTAGAAATATCTTTTTTTGAATTTGAAGAAGAGAGGGGCTCTGGCTTCGGGGCTTCATTCTTTGAAACATCACTAAAAAGAAAATCATCTTCTGAATTTCCGGATTTGAAAATATTCTTCAAGAGAGTCCTCGCTTTAGACTCATTTTTTTGGGGTTTAGATTTTTTTTGTACGACAGGGTCTTTCTCGATATCTGATTCCTCTGTTTTCCTTTCTTGAGTAATCTTTCGGGATAAGAAACCTAAAACACTTTTTAAGAAACTGATCAATGATGAGAAATATAAGGATAAGGATAATACTATTCCTGTAATGCAAATAAAACTTGTACCAAGAGGACCCAACAAATTACCCAATAATCCACTTGGTAATATAGAGTTATTGTTTAACGGAAGCCCTGAATAAAGATATGCTCCCAGATATCCTCCAAATCCAGCAATATAGTTTTGTAAATCTGTTGATTCATCGAAATTCACATTCGCAAGTGTCGAAATTGAAATTATGATAAGTATTACAGAACCAGTTTTTTTGACCTTTTCCAACTTTGGAGAACCAATGAAATAAACATATGAGATTGTCATAAGTAAAAGGGGCATCAACCAAGCCGATATTCCCAAAAAGGAAAAATTATAAAAAGCCACGAAGTTTCCCATTTGACCAAACAACGGAATCGTTTCAACGGGTTCTTCTTTTACTTCATTAAGTGATCCTGCACTATGGAGTGCTGTCGGTTCAAATGTAATTTGAGATATTAAAAAAAAGATTGAAAAGACGGCAAAGCATATTCCGATAAAAATGCTTTTACCTACCTTTAATTCAACAATACCCTTTTTTTCCCTTAATTTAGAATTTCTTTTCGCCATCTTCCATAATTTGAAGTAAGGGAATAATTTGTACTCCTCACCATCACCAAATTAATAGAATATAACTTTAGGATGATTTTCAAGTTTGAACCGATTTATCAAGAAAGAGTTTGGGGGGGCAATATGCTATCGAAACATCTTGGTCGAGAAATTCCTAATCATTTAAAAATAGGTGAATCCTGGGATATTGTTGATCGAGAAAACCTTTCTTCCAAAGTTTCTAATCATCCAGAAGGTAAATTTTCTTTGCGCGAACTTATAGAAAGATTCCATGAAAATATTCTTGGTCCTCAATGGAACAAGAATAGAAAGTTTCCCATCTTGATAAAATGGCTCGATTGCTCTGAAAGACTAAGCCTTCAAGTCCACCCTCCCACCAAAATTGCAAAATCTATTAACGGTGAACCCAAGACCGAAAATTGGTACATTGCTTACGCTACAGATGAGGCTGCAATATTTGCAGGACTTAGAAAAGGGACAACTCAAGCAGAATTTGAAAAAGCAATCAAAACAGGTACCGCACAAGAACACTGCCACAGATTAAAATCCGAGACTGGTATGTCTTTACTTGTTGAAAGTGGAAGGCTCCATGCCATAGATGCAGGTAATTTAATTCTAGAAATCCAACAAAACTCAGACACAACATACAGAGTCTTTGATTGGGGTCGCAAAGATTTGAATGGAAAGTCTCGTGAACTTCATATCGAAGAATCTATCAAAAGCATCAATTTTGATGATTTTGAACCAAGTTTACTGGAAACAATCGAACAGAACGGAAATCAGACAATCGCTGAATGTGAAGAATTTAGAATCCGGAAATATAATCTGAATGTTAACGAAATCCTAGACATCAAAAGTGAGAATGAAGATTGTATGTTGATTCATAATGTAAAAGGTCGCATTCTAATTGACGATTTTTCTATTTCAATGGGAGAACATGGTCTAAGTCCCTTTTCTGATTCCTGCTCGGTAAGAGCAGTGGAAGAGTCGACAATCCTAATAACTGATAAATTTACAAGATATTCAGATTTGAATTAAAATGAACAAAAATAGCGAACAGAAAGACAACGAAGAGATTGTTAGTGAAGATAAAGTTGATGAAGACAATGCTGAACAATCTGTCAAAGTAGATGAGAAACTCGAAAAAGCCTATGCACAGAACGAATCGATACAAAATAAATATTTACGGGCCGTTGCTGATCTTGAGAATTTGAGAAAAAGAATGATTCGAGAAAGGGACGACGCTATTCAAAGGACTAAAATCCAGATTTTTAATGACTTACTTCCAGTTTTGGACTCATTTAAACTCGGACTTACTGAAGCCCAAAAATCTGATGAAGGGAAAGAGGTTGTCCATGGTTTTTCTCTAGCAATGAATCAACTTGAAGAAACCGTGGGTGAATACGGTCTCGAAATTATTGAACCTAGTGAAGAAAAATTTGATCCAAATATTCACGAAGCGGTTAGTTATGAGGAATCTACTGAATTTGAGGAAGAACTGGTAATAAAAACGATTCGAACGGGTTATCGTCTTAAAGGAAATCTTCTCAGACCAGCATCTGTAATTCTTTCTAAAAAACCAGAAGCAAATTAACCCACAGGTAAAATTATGTCTCAGAACGATTTTTACGACATTCTTGGTGTTTCAAGGGATGCTTCCGAAGCAGAAATCAAGAAAGCCTATCGAAAACTTGCTATCAAATATCATCCAGACAAAAATCCCGGGGACAAGGAAGCAGAAGAAAAATTCAAAGAAATTTCAGCCGCTTTTGAAATTCTAAAGGATGAGGAGAAAAGAAGGAAGTACGATCAGTTTGGTCATGATGCATTTCGCGGTGGTGGTTCTTCTGGTCAAGGAGTTGACCCATTTGATCTTTTTCGAGATGTTTTTGGTGGTGGTGGAAGCGGCGGAAGTGGCTTCGGTAGTATTTTTGAAGATTTTTTTGGTGGCGGACAAAGCAGCAATGCTGATACTGGTAAAAGAGGGTCCGATTTAAGAGCAAATATTAACATAACACTGGAGCAGGCCGCTTCTGGTATTGAAAAAGAAATTAAGTATCATCACTTTGTTGAATGTAAAGGTTGCAAGGGGTCAGGTGCCGAAAAAGGATCAAGTAAAATCATGTGCTCAACCTGTGGGGGAATTGGCCAAGTAGCTTCAAATCAAGGGTTTATAAGTATTAGGCGCACATGCCCAACATGTAGTGGATCTGGCGTCACGATTGAAAATCCATGTAATGAATGTAGGGGAGAAGGCAGGAAAAGGATCTCTGATACTATCAAAATAGATATACCCCCAGGTGTTGATGACGGAAATCGACTTTGCTCAAGAGGTCGAGGAGATGCAGGGGCTTTGGGAGGCCCCCCCGGGGATCTTTATGTAGAAATCAGTGTTAAAGATCATAAATTGTTCGAAAGAGATGGAGATGATCTATTCCATGAACTTGCCATTCCGTTTACTCTAGCCGTCCTTGGCGGCACAATCGAAGTTCCAACCTTAAACGGTAAAGTATCTCTAAAAATTCCAAGTGGAACACAATCTAACAAAACTTTTCGGATCAAGGATAAAGGTATGCCAAATCTACGATCCAATAATCGTTCAGGGAATTTGTATGCACGAATAAACATTGAGGTTCCAACAAAATTAACCTCTGAACAACGAACCAAACTGGTGGAATTTGCAAAAGTATGTGGCGAACAGGATTTGGACCTTGATGAAGGTTTCATGGAAAAAATGAAAAAAATCCTTTAATGAGGTTATGATTCCAAAATGTTTCATCTCCCTTGAGGAAGCAATCCGTAAGAGAATAGAAATTAAAGATAAGGGAGAAACATTGGTTCTTACTAATGGGTGCTTTGATTTGCTTCATGCAGGTCACTTATTCGGTCTACAAAATGCAGCGACATTTGGTAATCACCTTTGGGTTGCGATGAATTCGGATGCCAGTGTTAAAAAAAATAAAGGCTTAAATCGACCGATTGTTAACGAAATTGATAGAGCCTACTCATTAGCCTCATTAAAATATGTTAGTGAGGTGATTATCTTCAACACTCAAACTTTAGAAAAAGAAATTAACTCACTTAAACCTGATGTTTATGTTAAATCATCTGATTATGATATAGATACTCTCGATCCTCAGGAAAGAAACGCTTTAGAAAAAGTTGGTTCGAAGATTTGCTTTGTCGATATTCTTAAAGGAATGAGTACGACAAATTTGATTCAAAAAATTCAATCAGGGAAATTAGATAAAAGGCTTTGAAAATTGCGATTCTTGGTTCTGGGAAGGGTACGAATACAAAGTCCATATTGGAAGAGTTTCGTAAGGGAAATCTTGGAAATGTAAAACAAATTCAATTGTTTTCGGATAAATCGAATTCTGAATTTTTAGGTCTTGGTAATAAATATGATTGCAAGACGGAATTTGTTGAGGCCGATGCTGGTACAGCAAGAATTCGTGGGAAATTTGAAACCCAATGGATTCGAAAACTTAAAAAATTTAATCCTCAACTTGTGGTTCTCGCAGGATTTATGAAAATTTTGTCTAAAGATTTTATTAATGTATTCGATGGTAAAATTATAAATCTTCATCCAAGTTTATTACCTAGTTTTAAGGGACTAAACGCGATTGAAAAAGCATTTAACCATGGTGTTAGAGTAACGGGTTGCACGGTTCATTGGGTCGATGATTCTGTTGATTGTGGCAAGATAATCTCTCAAATGCCGGTACGCATCTTTGAAGATGATGATCTAATGACGGTTTCCGAAAGAGTACATGCTGCAGAACATTACCTTCTCCCTAAAGTAATTAAAGATCTGTCAAAAAACATGTAGTGATGATACGAGTAAGTGCACCTATTGATAAAATACAGGTAGATGAGTTGGACGAGTTACTTAATGAAATCGCTCCATCTCCATGGTTAATTAGACAAGATACAAATAACAATAGATTTTTCTTAGAGGGGTTTTTTGAGAACTTAGAATCGTTCAAAAAATTCAAAAGAATTGGTGTCATAACTCAGATTTTGTCTGAGGAATCAAATTTGGAATTTCAATCCTTGGAAGATTGTGACTGGACAAACGCATATAAGAAACATTTTAAACCCTGGAGTTTCAAGAGTTTTCATTGGATTCCGGTTTGGATGAAAAATTCATATAATAAGACTAAGGGTCATAAATTTTTGTATCTTGATCCAGGCATGGCTTTTGGAACAGGAAACCATGAAACGACCCGTTTGTGCTTAGAAGAATTACTAAAACTTGAAGTAGATTCTAGAAAATGGACAAGCCTCTTAGACCTTGGTTGTGGATCGGGAATTATTTCTCTAACCGCTGCAAAAATAAGTTATCAGCGAATATTAGGAATTGATATTGATCCAGATTCTATTCGTATTTCAAAAGAAAACGCAGAGATAAACTCTGTAGATGAAAACCTGGAGCTTCGAATATGTTCCATCGAATCTCTTCAAAATTTGGAAAAATTCAATGTTGTAATTGCCAATATTCAAGCAGATATATTGACAAGATTTGGAAGTGAAATACTTAACCAATTAGGTGTCAACGCTACTCTAATTCTTTCAGGAATTCTTGCTTCTGAAGTAAAAGATGTGAAAGAATATTTCATCAATTTGTCAAAAAGGCTAAGTTACAACTTGAATGCAAAGGAAAGAACCCTAGGAGAGTGGGCAGTTATAATCTTAACCTCCTCAGTAAACACCGAAGAAGAAAGTTAAAGTTATTTTATCCTCCTAGATAAGTAAGGGCTCGAGGAATGGGCAGGGTGTAGAATGCGAAACGATCAATACCTAAAGCTGTTATCTTTTCGGAAACCGCTTCACGCAAAGAATCGACGTCATTAGGTCCGACAGATGTGTAAACAAGAGCCCATTCCTCATTTTGTTGCTGATCGCTTTCACTTGAATCAGTATCTAGCATAACCCCAAAGTTGGTGCTTACCCCTGGTGCTCCGTTATCCAAAATTGCATCGTACACATCGCCATAAAAATCTCTGGGAACAATACAATACAAACCAATAAGATTTTTAAGGAATGTGGATTTAATAGAATTAGACTTGTTTGTTTCCGGATTCGTACGCCAATCCTTACCCCCCTTCAAATCATCAAGGGCGGAGATAATTTGCTCCATATTCGCACCATGAGCAGAAGAAGAAACCGTACTAGAAACATTGATCAGACCAGTATGGACTGGTATGGAATACATGAATCCTCTACCGGGCTCGGTGATTTTGCCAGCACGGGCCATATCTCCAAAAACTCCGTCAGCATCAGCTTTCTCAACAACACACCAAACAAACTCCTTTTCAGGACCCTTGGTAATTCGTAGAAGAGGAATTTTATCTCTGACGCCTCCACCTTCACCAAAAGTAACAGTTGGTCCGGGAGCACCACTTTGTAGGGCTGCCTTTGCAATGTCGTCGGCAATACCCTTTTCACAAATGCAACATATCGCTTCTAAGTCGGCTTGACTAGAGGAGTTTTCGCTGTTGTTGGATTCAGATCCAATGTTTGCCGGGAAGGCACTCGAAATATGAGCGTCATTACAACTCATGCTAAAAACAGCACCAGAACCAACTTTATCAAGATTGCCGGACTCAATAGCAGCTTGGGTGACGGATTCGATGTTATCATCAGATATCAGGGCTTGTACCAAAACCTGCTCAGGAGCAGGCGGGGGGAACATGCGTTGTAACAATCCTCCTTCATTTAGTACAGAGCCTCGAGCGGTTATTTGAAAAACTCCACTTGCACCTGCTTTTGCGATTGAATCCGTCACTCGAACAACGGATTCCTTTGGCAATATAAGATTGAGTAAGGAAACTCCTTTAGAATTAAGTAAATCCGTCATTTTATACCTTCTCCATTTCTAATTCTGATGAATCATCAACCTTTGGTTTTTTTCTAACCAGTAGACCGACGGTCAGTACTGTGATAATTGGACCGACGGAAGCGAGTGAAAGAACTCCAAAACCGTCGATTGCACCTGTTTTTGCTCCAATTCCAAGACCCATAGCCAAAACGAGTGGAACAGTTATGGGGCCTGTGGTAACTCCTGCACTATCCCAACCGAAATTAACAAAATCCTCACTAGAAATAAAAGTTAGGATGAGTAGCAAACAGTAAGGTGGAATCAACAAATACCAAAGCTCTAAATTAAAAGCAATTTTCGCAACACCTGTAGCTATACCCAAGGCAACACCAGTTGCAACAGCTTGCATAAGTAGATTTTTCTTAAATGCACCAACCGTTATTTTTTCTACAGTGGAGCCAAGAGCGTTAAGTGCTGGTTCAGCTAAGGTGGCACCGTATCCTAAAAGAAAACCAAATAAAATCGCCAAGCATTTTCCAGCGGTGGAAGATTGGAATAGAGGTTCTACAAATCCTTCGCTTTGCCAAGGTTGAATTGAAGCGAAACTTGATACCACATTCCCTCCCAATTGTTCACCCAATGGGGTAAGTCCTAAAGCGATTCCTAGATTAAAGAGACACATACCAGTGACTGCACAAATAATACCAATGATAAGTTCGTCCATGTATTTGGGTTTTTGACGAAGCCCTCCAATTAGAACAGCCAACAATATGGAACAGAGAGGAACGATAGCCCAGATTGCTCCTTCCAGTGCTCCCCTGTCTTGATCTGGACCGTCTAACTCACCATTTCCCTTGCTGTAATCAATTTTACCGTCAGGACTTATCCCGTAGAAATCTTCACCTGGGTCTAAGACGCCATTTCCGTTTTTATCTTCCTCAGGTTTGAAAGTATTAGGAAAAAAATCTAGTTTATTGGTAAATGCGGGAGAGATTTCTGTACTGGGATCCCAAACACCTTCCGGAGTTTTATAACCTTCTCGAACAACATAAGTTTTTGCTCCCTTTACCTCAACATTTTCCCTAGAAGACTCAACCTGAGAAAGAGCAGCAGGCACAATCTCCCCTTCTGTTATTCGTGTTTTTAATGAATACCCTTCTGGTAATTTAGAATTTTCTTTCAAGTATTTATCAACCGCCACTCTTTCATCTATTGACAGGGACCAAGCAAGTTCCGTTTCATCCAGACCTGAAGCCGCTGCCAGTCTCTCCTTAGCAACATTGTCACCAAATTTTTGTAGATCCTGAGGATAATTTTTACCATATTCTCCAGCAGATTCATGCCAATCAGCCTTTGAGTAGGTCGCATAATAATAATTGTCACCTTGAAAAAGGTAGGTTGCATAGCAGATAACCGCGAGAATTGGAAACAGGGATGCAAGGGTCACAACACCAAATCCAGTATTGCTTGAACCTCCAGTAGAAACGATTCGGCAGACTCCAATACCTAATGAAAGCACCAATGGGACCGTAACTGGACCAGTGGTAACTGCACCACAATCCCAAGCAAGTCCAAGAACATGCTTTAATCGATCATCAGAAAATTGAAAGTATAAGGTCAAACATGACAATACGATCACACCGATGTAAATGAATGGTTTTAATGACCATCCTTTGTAAAAACGTAATACTCCTAGCAGCACGGCGATACCAACACCAACACCAACACAATTTACTAGCATACCAGCTCCCGTGTTTAAAATTGTCCAAAGCAAGGGTGCTGCAGTGGGATCAACACCTGATCCCGCAGCTCTAAGTACCCCGATTGCAGGTTCGGCAAAAGTAGCGAAAGCACCTAGTACAAAACCAAACGCAAGACTAGTCGGCAAACACGGAATTCCTGCTATTTTCTTCCTTGGTAAGGTAGATCCCAGTGATTCTCCTAAGGGCATTAGTCCAAGACGCAGTCCCTCCATAAAAAAAGCAAGACCGATGATTACAATTATTATACCTACAGCAATCATGAGTGAATAAACGATCGGCAAGCCTAGAACCAAAACCTGAAAAACAATTAAATAAAGAATAATGAACCATACACATTGGATTTGCTCAACTACCTTGTCTTTCGAGAAGGATAATAGGATGCTTATCTTTTGCTGCAGAGTAAGTTGGAGTTTTTTGCTATCAGACGATTGTTGAGCACTCATATTGTCAAACCTTTCAGGTAATTTAAGATAATGTTATAAAGTATATAATAGAAAATTTAGCCAAATGTAAAAGCTTATTGTTAGCCGCTTACTGACTCCAAGATGCGTTTGCCAAAGTCAATGATACTTTGTTGACTCCTGAATCTAAATTCACAGGTACATTCCAAGTAACCCCTACTTTGCCCAATGCAGCACAACCAATGATAAAATAATTCCCTGGTTTAAGTTCTACAGATGCAGCACCATTGATATCTGTGCGAACTCTTCGACCGTTACCACCTTCAACCTGTTTCATCAAAATCTCTCTTATGGATTTTAGCAAATTTGGAAAAAGAAATGAATTGTTTTGGGACTGAGCCCAAAGCTCTGAAAAGCTCTCAACGCCACTGTAGTTTACCAAGGAAAGCCCTCCCCTATTGAGAAGAGAATTCAAATCCGAATTAAGAATGAAAAACTCTGTGTAGAAGGCTTCTTTACTTCTACCACTGTAAGAGGTAACCACTGCATCAAAATTCAAAACGCTTAAATTTGACTGGAAAGAAGTTTCGAAATCAGGTGCTAAGGGTTGTTGAATTGTACCAGAATTAATGACTGGGTCGGCAAGGACGACTTTAGAAACTGGAGATTTTTCCAAACTGGAGATTCTAGCTTCCAACGAATCATTTCGATTCCTCAAATCTTTAATTTCTGAGGATTTTAGTAATAGACTATTCTTTAAGCTCTTAATTTCATTTCGAAGGTCACCGTCTACTCCGGAGTTGCTTACGACAACTTTCTGAAATTTCTCAAATTCATTAGACGCGTCTCCTTTAATCCTGCGAATTTCCTCTAATAGCTCGTCATTAATAATGGAAAGTGAAGCAATGGTTTTATCCTTATGTTCGTTGATTTTTCTCAAATCCTCGATACTTCTTTGATGCTCCAAAGCTGAAACCTCCAGGCTTTGCAGTGCTTTCTCAGCTTCCATGTTTTCTGAAATAACATCGCTTGCGGACTTTGGGAGATCTCCTGAATCCATTGATTGAGATTTTTGCAAAGATTTATCTATGTTGTTATTCGTCGATTTGACAAAAGTTTTTTCAGCCTCATTTGCTCCAGAAACCGACTTTGCCATTGTAGTATTTCCTTCACTGAGCAATGCTTCCAAATCATCAATGCTTGTGGTAGAACTCGATAACAAATTTAGGACTCCTGCATCATCAGCTTGATTGGAGTAATCAGAATTGTCATCCGATGATCCACAAGATGATAATAGAAACACCAAGAGAGACACCAAAAATGCTGAGTGAAACTTTTTTTGGGATAGGGTCATATTTGGGTTTACAAAATTAGCAATTCTGTTCATTGCAAGCACAATAATTGGCATAGCAACTTGTTATTTACAAATACTTAAATTCTGGAATATTAAGTTTCATGTCTCACCCTACCCCTGAAGAGGCTGAATTGTTAATCAATGAGAATCGTTTTTTGAAACAAACGATTATTACCTTGCGTGAAGAGCTTACTAAAAAAGAATTCGAAACACAGGATATCATCGACGGGAAACAATCCGATTTCCAGAAAGAGAGTAAGGTATTAAAGTCCATTATTGAAAAACTAAGGTTGGATATTGAGAACAACTTATCGATCCATGAAGAAGAAAAACAGGACATAAACAAAAAGTTCCACAACGAACACAAACAACTTAGAAAACTCGTACTTGATCTTCGAACCTCCTTGGAAAAAACAAAATCGGACGCCGAAGCAGAAAAACAATCGATTTCCTCAAACCATATTCTCGAAGTTAATGACTTTAAGTCTCAAATAGAAATTCTTCGCCTTGAGCTTGACCGGAGTAACGCTTCAAAAGAGGAGGTCAGGCAAAGTACAAGTCGAGAATCTGCCAGAGAAATAAACCAACT
>MDSZ01125653.1_pt1 | contig 11556 bp, 9 predicted proteins | sample 811201 | NCBI WGS metagenome assembly MDSZ01 (sample SAMN05326647, study PRJNA326480) | marine metagenome | isolation source: seawater | place: Indian Ocean: North | collected 2010 | reverse complement strand
TAAGATTTTTTATTTTATAATTAAATATTAATCGTAAAGAAAAACTTACAAACATTAATGAAAAAGCATAACTTAGGGCTTCAGTTAACAAGTTATTATAAAATTGTATTATTGGTAAAAACAAGAATATTGATACTAAATATTTTGTTAATTTACTTATTAAAAAATTTTTAGTAATTGATCTTGTAAAGTGAATTATACTAAAACAAATAAATAAAGTCTGAAAAATAATTAATGATTTTAAATTTCCAAAAATAAAATTCATTAAATTGACTAAAGTATAATACATTGGTGGATCTTTAAAATTTCCTTCCAAATAACGACTGGAGTCAGAGTACATTACTGGTTCCGAAGAGTAAAAAAGTAGAATTAGTGTACTGATTAAAATTATAGTTTCTGTTAAGTTATTTTTAATATTCATTTTGAAGTTATTAAATTTCTTTATTAAAAAAGAATTCATTTTTTATACTAACTTAATGTTATTTTATCAGTAATAAAATACTACTACTTAAAGCATAAAAATAGTACAAGTATGAATTATACTCTTGATGTTAAATAAATTTTTAAATTAAATTAAAATGCCTGATCTAATTGGTTTTACGGCAATTGCCTTAGTATCTTTAATAACTTTAATCTTATCATTAAAATATCCTGAAATTTCTAGAATATTATTAGTAGCCCTAACTTTTCGTATTTTGATTTTATTGGTTGGTCACTATATATTACCTCTACCTGATACCGATAAAGACGCAAGCGGTTTTGAAAAATTGGCTTGGTCTTGGGCTCAAGAAGGTTTTTTTAATACTTTAGACAGATATCCTGGATATAATAGTTTCTTTTTCCCTTGGATAATTGCTTTATCTTATTCTTTATTTGGAAGAAGTGTAATAATGATCCAGTCACTTGGTTTATTACTTGGTATATTATCTGTACTTTTAGGTTGGTTACTTGCAAAAAAAGTTTGGGACAAACAAGTAGCTATGAAGGCTGGGTGGACATTAGCCTTGTTTCCCTCATTGGCTTTATATTCAATTATTCCCTTGCGTGAAGTTTATAGTAGTTTTTTTTTATTAGTTGCAATGACTGGTATAGTAAATTGGGCTAAATTTGGTGGTTATAAATCAATTTTAATTGCGATTTTAGGTTTTATAGGAGCTACTTTTTTTCATGGAGTTTTGTTAATAGGCGGAGTTGTTTTCCTCTTTATTGTTATAATGACTTACTTGAAAGATACTTATAAATCTATCTTATATCTACGTATCAACTTAAAATCAATTTTGATTATATCTATAATTTTCATATTTTTCATATTTTATTTTTCTGGCAAAATTTACATTCCGTACGTTGGAAATTTTGAACAGTCTATCGATACAACATGGCTAATAGAAAATATATCGAAAAGGATGAAAGGTGATGCAACCTATCCTGAATGGACAACAATAAAAACACCTGTTGAGCTTGTTTATAAAGGTTTATTGAGATCGCTCTATTTTCTTGTCGCGCCATTTCCATGGGATATAACAAAAACAATTCATCTTTATGGAGTATTTGATGGCTTATTATATTTAATTTTAATTTATTTAATTATTAAAAATTTGAAAGTTATTTGGAAAGATCCTGCGTTAAAAATTATTTTAATCATTTTGGCATCTTATTTTTTTATTTTTGGTGTTGGAACAAGTAATTTTGGTGCGGGTTTAAGGCATCGAACAAAATTTGTTATTGAACTAATTATTCTTGCTGCACCTTTAATTCCAAATTTCAGTTTTTCACACAAAAAATTAAGGAAATATGATAATTGAATTTTGGAGATTTAAAAAAAATTAAATGAAAATTGTACATATTATTACTGGACTTGGAGATGGTGGTGCTGAAAATGTATTATTTAAAATTTGTAAATACGATATCAAAAATAAACACTATATAATATCATTAAAAGGTCCTGGGAAATATTTTTCTTTAATTAAAAAATTAGGTGTTACGGTTTATTGTTTAAACATGAGATTTTATTCTCTAAATAAATTTTTTTATCTTGTAAAATTACTCAATAGACTCAAACCAAATATAGTTCAAACATGGTTAGTCCACGCAGATTTTCTAGGAAGTATTGCTGCACGGTTAGCTGGTATTGATAAAATTTTATGGAATGTTCGCTATTCAAATATTAAGCTAGGAAAGGCAAAATTTACTACGATTATTGTTATAAGATTATTATCAATATTATCTTATATAATCCCAAAATGTATTGTAACTGTCTCAAAAAAAGCAAAAAAAATTTATCAATTAGCTGGATATAATAAAAAAATATTTAAATTTATACCCAATGGTTACGATTTTTCAATTTTAAAAGTTAATAATCAAAAAAAAATAAATTTTAAAAAAAAAATTAAAATTAAAAAAAATATACCAATAATTGGAAAAGTTGCTCGTTATGATCCCCAAAAAGATCACTTTAATTTACTTAATGCACTTTTTTTAATTAAATCAAAAAATATAAATTTTTTTTGTGTTCTAATTGGCTCAAATATAAATAATAATAATTTTGAATTAATTTCTGAAATAAAGAGATTAGACTTATCTAAATGTATAAAATTATTAGGTCAAACTGAAAATATTCAACAAGTAATGAATGGGATAGATATACATGTTTTAAGTAGTAGTTATGGAGAAGGTTTCCCCAATGTTGTCGCAGAGTCTATGGCCTGTGGAACGCCATCTATTGTAACAGATGTTGGTGATTCTTCATTAATTGTTGGCAGTACAGGTTGGGTAGTGCCTCCAAATGATTCAATTAAGTTAGCAAATGCAATCAAAAAAGCTATAAATGAAAGAACCACTGTTAATTGGAATAAAAGATGTAATAAAGCAAGATTAAGAATAAAAAGAAATTATAGCATAAGCAAAATGATCAACTTATATAATAAAGCATGGTCTTCTGTTTATGCAAAAAAAATAAAATATAAATTACTATAACTTAAATTTTTTTTATAACTAATATATGTATAAAAAAAAAACTATAATTGTAACGGGTTCAGCTGGTTTTATAGGCTCTTCTGTCTGTCTAAAACTTCTTAAACGAGGAGACAATATAGTAGGTATTGATAACCATAATGATTATTATGATCCAAAAATTAAAGATGCTAGACTAGAAAGACTAGTAAAATATTCAAATTATAAACACTTTAAAGCAGATCTTGCGGATCAAAAAATTTTAGAAGATATATTTAAAAATTATAATCCTCAAAAAGTAATCAATTTGGCTGCACAAGCAGGTGTTCGTTATTCAATAGAGAATCCTCAAGCTTATATCTCAAGCAATATAGTTGGATTTGCAAATATTTTAGAAAGTTCTCGTAAGCATAAAATTGAGCATTTGGTTTATGCGAGCACTTCAAGTATTTATGGTGCAAATACTAAAATGCCATTCTCAGAACATGATGGTGCCAATCATCCACTATCTGTTTATGCAGCATCAAAAAAATCAAATGAGTTAATGGCACATTCGTATAGTTATCTTTTCAAAATACCAACAACAGGTCTAAGATTTTTTACAGTTTATGGACCTTGGGGCAGACCTGATATGGCTTTATTTAAATTTACAAAAGCTATATTAGAGGGAAAATCTATTGATTTATTTAACCATGGTAAACATTCAAGGGACTTTACATATATAGATGATATTGTTGAAGGTGTAATAAAAACCTTGGATAATCCAGCTTATGGCAATGTTAATTGGAATAGCAATCAACCAGACCCCGCAAGTAGTAAAGCTCCTTGGCGAATTTATAATATAGGAAATAGCAGTCCAGTAGATTTAATGGATTATGTTAATGCTTTAGAAAAAGCTTTGGGCAAAAAAGCAAAATTTAATTATTTACCATTACAACAAGGAGATGTTTTAGACACTTATGCAAACGTTAATGATTTAAAAGAAAATTTTAATTATAAGCCTACGACGTCAGTGATTGATGGAGTATCAAATTTTGTGGCATGGTATAAAGATTTTTATAAAAAATGATTAAAATAAAAAAAAATCTTAAATTGGCAATTATTGGACTGGGTTATGTTGGTTTACCACTTGCTTTAGAATTTTCAAAAAAAAAAAAGGTTATTGGTTTTGATACTAATAAAAAAAGAATTACAGAATTAAATTCTGGTATAGATAAAAATTTAGAGTTTAGTAAAAATGATCTAAAAATAGTAAAAAGATGAAGTTTTACTAATAAAATAGAAAAAATTAAATCTGCAAATTGTTTTATTATCACAGTACCTACGCCTGTTGATAAATTTAAAAAACCAGATTTAACTCCATTAATGAAAGCTACAAAAATGGTTGGTAAAATTTTAAAAAAAGGAGATCTAGTAGTTTATGAGTCTACAGTTTATCCAGGTTGTGTCGAAGAGGAATGCGTTCCAATCCTAGAGAAATTTTCAAAACTAACTTTTAATAAGGATTTTTTTTGTGGCTACAGCCCCGAAAGGATTAATCCTGGAGATAAAAAATATAATGTCTCAAATATTAGAAAAATAACCTCTGGATCTACACCAAAAATTGCTGATTTAGTAGATGAATTGTATAATGAAATTGTAATTGTAGGAACCCATAAAGCACCTAGTATAAAAGTTGCAGAAGCAGCAAAAATAATTGAAAATACACAACGTGATTTAAATATTGCTTTAATCAATGAACTTTCTGTAATTTTTAATAAATTAAATATTGATACTCAGGATGTTTTGGAGGCAGCAAGTACTAAATGGAATTTTTTAAATTTTAAACCAGGGTTGGTTGGTGGACACTGTATTGGAGTAGATCCTTACTATTTAACTTATAAAGCTAAGAGAGCTGGTTATAAGCCAAAAATTATTTTAGCAGGGAGAGAGATTAATGATAGCATGGGTAATCATGTAGTTTCAATAATGAGAGATGAGATGAAAAAAAAAAATATTAAAATTAATGGTTCTAAAATTTTAATTATGGGTCTTACTTTCAAAGAAAATTGTGCTGATATTAGAAATTCTGGAGTAAAAATTGTTGTAGAGGAATTAAAAAAAAATAATTGTAGTCTAGATCTTTATGATCCATGGGCAAATGAAGGAGAAATAAAAAAGTTATATGGTGTAGCACCAAAAACAACATTATATAATAATACTTATGATGCAGTTATTATAACCGTAGCTCATCAAAAATTTAAAGACATGGGTGAAGACAAAATTTTGAATTTATGCAAAAGAAATAATGTAATTTATGACTTAAAACATTTATTTTCCAAAGAGAAAATTAATTTAAGACTATAAATTGTATATATCTATCTTGAAAAAATAATGAGAATTATAATTCTAGGTTATACGGGTTTAATTGGCAGTAATGTTTTGAAGTATTTGGTTAAAAATACATCTTTTCAACTAATTTGTGTAGGAAAAAACATTAAAAGTAAACCTTATAAAAACACAAGAATTAAATACTTTAAATGGAACTTTAATTCATTCAAAAAGCAGGATTTACTTTTTTTAAAAAAAGCAAATATAATTATAAACTGTGTCGGTAAGACTTCAAACAATAAAAATAATCTTGAAAATATAAATGTAAATTTTGTAAAAGGATTACTTAAATATATTAATATTAATAAATTCAGAATTAGATTAGTCCATTTGAGCAGTATTTCGGTTTATGGAGGTGGAAAAAACTATTTAGGTCAAAATAAAATTGTATCGGAAAATAGCGCTATAAAAATCCATGATTATTATTCTAAAAGTAAACTTGAAGCTGATTTAACAATTCAAAAATCTGTTAAAAAAAAAATAAATAAAAGTATTTCATATACAATTTTAAGAATATCAAATGTATTTGGTGGTAGAAAAAAATCGAATTTGTACAAATATGTTAGATTTTCATTAAAATTAGGTTTTTGGATTAAGTGTTACAATGATATCGTATTTAATTTTGTTAATGTTAAAGATGTGTGCCGAGCTGTTTTTTTAGTTATATCTAATTTAAAAATTTCTAAAAATAAAACATATATCGTTTCAGATGATTGTAGGCAATATCACTTATATGAAAAGTATAAAATTTTATACAAAAAAAAAATAATTAAAGCTTATTTTCCAATTACTCTAGTAAAATTTATATTTTATTTTTTACCTTTATCAGAAAAAATTATTAATTTTATTTTAGTTATTTCATCTAGAGTTTCTTATAGTAATGAAAAAATTAAAAAAGAACTTAATTTTAAACCAAGATTTTCGATACTGAAGAATATAAAATTATAAATGAATAAGAGACACAAATTAGTTTTAGTTGCAAATACATCAAATTTTTTTAATGTATTTATGCTTAATCATATAACTCATCTAAGTAAAAAATATAATCTTTTTGTTTGTTGTAATGATCCAATAAAATTAAAAAGAAAAGTACCAAGCAATGTTTCATTAATTAATATAAATTTTAAAAGAGGTTTTAGTTTTCTACATGATATAAAAGCACTTTTAATTGCATTGTTTTATTTTTTAAAAATAAGACCAAATATTTCTATTTCTTTTACTCCTAAAATCGGTTTTATAGTTGCCGTTGTTTCATTCATAACAAGAACCCCAAATCGTATACACTGGTTTACAGGTCAAATCTGGGCCAACAAAAAAGGTTTTTTCAAAGTATTTTTTAAACAAATTGATAAATTAATTTTTTTACTATCAAAGAATGTTCTCATTGATAGTTTTTCTCAAAGAGAATTTCTAATTAAAGAAAAGGTTGTGTCAAAAAATAAATCAAATGTAATCTATAGAGGTTCTGTAGGTGGTGTTGATACTACAAGGTTTAAATTTAGTAAAAAAAAAAGATTTAATTTAAGAAATCGTTATTCAATTTCAAAAAATACATTTGTTTTTTTATATTTAGGAAGAATTAATAAAGATAAAGGTATAAATGAGCTTATAAATGCTTTTAAAAAAATTGAACACAGTAAAGATGTTTTATTAATAATTGTAGGGTCAATAGAGGATAAAAAACTTAATGATACAATTAAAAAAAATAAAAAAATTTTATACTTTGATTATACAGCCAAACCTGAAGATTGGTTTTCATTGGCAGATATTTTGTGTCTACCTAGTCACAGAGAAGGATTTGGAACAGTAGTGATTGAAGCTGCTTCTTGTGGTATCCCTGCACTTTGCTCAAATATTTATGGTCTTAATGATTCTATAGTTAAAAACAAAACAGGTTTTTTTCATGCAGTTAAAAGTACAGATGATATAAAAAAAAAAATGTTATATATAATCAATAATCAACAATTAGTTAAAAAGTACGGCATATCAGCTAGGAAAAAAGTATTGAGAGATTTTGATCAGAACCAAGTAACTAAAAATTTTTTAAAACATATAAACTCAAATATTTGTTAAGATGAAAGTTAAATCTTCTAAAAAAAAAAATGTTTTAGTTTATGGGGCTGGTGAGGCTGGAAAACAATTAGTTATTTCTTTGCAAAATAATCCTGAATTTAAAGTTATAGGTTTTTTAGACGACAACAAAGTATTATACGAAAAAGTTTTATTTGGTCAGGCTGTTTATTCTCCCAAAAACCTAAAACAATTAATTAAAAAGGATGATGTAAACTTAGTTTTTCTTGCATTGCCCTCGATTGGAAGAAGTAGACGAAATGCAATTATAAAAGAATTAAATAAATATAAATTAATTGTCAAAACTCTACCAACAATATCAGAAATTGTTGATGGCAAAGTAACAATATCAGATATTAAGGATTTAAATATAGATGATTTATTAAATCGTGATCAGGTTAAACCAGATATTGATCTATTAAATAAAAATATAAAAAATAAGATTGTACTTGTTACAGGCGCAGGGGGATCAATTGGTTCAGAATTAAGTCGTCAAATTATAAAATTAAAACCAAAAAAGTTATTACTCTTAGAATTAAACGAATTTGCTTTATATAAAATTTATGAAGAATTGGAAACCTTTAATAGAAGTCAAAAAATTATTTCATTAATCGCCGATGTAAAAGATCAAGATAAATTAGAAATAATTTTTGAAACATTTAAAGTAGATACAGTATACCATGCTGCAGCCTATAAACATGTACCTTTAGTTGAAGAAAATATTTGTTCAGGAGTGAAAAATAATGTTTTTGGAACTTTGGCTGTTGCTAAGGCATGTGTAATTAAAAAAGTTTCAAATTTAGTAATGATATCAAGTGACAAAGCAGTTAGACCCACTAATATTATGGGAGCGTCAAAGAGACTCGCTGAACTCTGTATGCAGGGAATTTATGAGAGTCTTAAAAATTACAGTATCAATTTTTCAATTGTTCGTTTTGGAAATGTTTTAGAGTCCTCAGGATCAGTAATTCCAAAATTTAAAAAACAAATTAAAGAAGGGGGACCAGTCACTTTAACTCACAAAGATGTTACGCGATATTTTATGACTATTACTGAAGCTGCTCAATTAGTAATACAAGCGGGTGCAATGGGCAAACATTCAGAAGTATTTGTTCTTGATATGGGTAAAAGTATAAAAATTTTAGATTTAATAAACAAAATGATTAATCTTTCAGGATTTATAGTTAAGGATAGCAAAAACCCTAATGGTGACATTGAAATTAAAATAATAGGATTGCGACCAGGAGAAAAATTGTATGAAGAATTACTGATTGGCAATAATCCACAAAAAACTTATCATACAAAAATTCAAAAAATAAGCGATCCATTTATTCCATATAAGAAACTAGAATTAAACTTAAAGAAACTAATAAATTTGATAAATAAAAATAAAGCTGATGAAGTAAAAAAATTATTAAATAATTTACTTAATTCTTTTAAATCTAACTCAGAAATTGTAGATCATATTTATGTTGAACAAAAATTATTAAATAAATAAATCTTTAATTAAAATAGTATTATATAAAATTTTATACTTTTTTTGAAAAAGTATTTCTTAAATTCAAAAAAATTAAAAACAAAGCAATAAATAAGATTAAAGAAGTTAATGGATTTATTAATAAATAACTTAAATAACCAATTATAAACAAAATTATATTTGATAAGGATATTGTTAAATTCGTCAAGAAAACTGACTTATTTTTTTTAAAAATTATGTGATGTAAGTGATCTTGTCCGGCTTTAAAAAGTTTTTGATTATTTTTTAATCTAATTATATTAATGGATAAAAACTCATAAACAAATATTACTACTGACCATGCAAGTAATATTGGATGAATAAAATTTTGGTTTGCAAAGTAAATTAAAATAAAGGAAACTAAAAATCCCAACAATAAACTTCCACTATCCCCTAAAAAAACTTTTGGCATTTTAAAAAATGAAAAATTGAAGAATAAAAAAACTATTATTGGAATTATTATTGCTATTAAAAAAATATTGACATTTTGTTCATAAACCAAAAAATGGTAGTTTTCTCTGGATGCTAAAAAGATCAGTATAACAAATACTGAAATTGATGAAAAACTTAGTATGCCATCAATTCCATCAAAATAATTAAAGGCATTAATAAGAAATAAAACAGAGAGAATTGTAAACGGAACGGCAAAAGTGTTTAGTTCTAAATTAAAGTAATTATAATTTCCAAGACTAATTAGGCTTAAATTTTCAAAAATTACTAAATATAATATTGGAATAATTTGCAAACTTATTTTACCACCAATGTTTAAGTTAAATTTATCATCTATTAGTCCCACAAAAGAGATTAAAAAAGCTATAGACAATATTAAGCTCAAACTTTTGTTGAAATTATCAAATAAAATAATTGCAGTTAATAATATAACACTTATTGCAATACCTCCTGTATATGCTGTAGGTTTTTTATGAATTTTTCTTTTGTTTGGTATGTCAACCAAGTTTAATTTGTAAGAGATTTTTGAAAAACAAAATATAATCAAGAAATTTAATAGAAGATAAATTACTGTGGTACTGATCATAGATAGTTTTAAATTTTTATGAATTAATCTAAAAATAATAAGATTACAACGAAATATTAAATGCTCAAAACAATAAAAATTGTCAATTTTTATATAAATATTAAAATATTATTATATAAAATCTTAACGCTAATTAATATTTAAATTATTAATTTTTTATGCTTTTTAGTTCAGTTAAAGAAAAGTTTATTTTCTATAATATTCCAATTTTTTTATTTTCTTTAATTCCATTTTTTTTAATTACAGGTCCGCTATTTAGCGATTTGGCTATCTCAATAATTTCTATATTGTTTTTAATTTATTGCTTTAAAAAAAAAGATTATTTTTTTTTTAAAAATAAATACTTTTATATTTTTTTAGTTTTTTGGGGTTACCTAGTATTAAATAGCCTATTTAATAATTTTAATTTTGATAGTTTGAAAATATCATTGTTCTATTTTAGATATGGAGTTTTTGTAATTGCGATGGTTGCATTTTTAAATTACAGCAATGAATTTTTAAAATATTTTTTTTATTGTATATTTATTTGCTTTATTGTTTTAATTTTAGATGGTTTTTATGAGTATCTGAATGGAGAAAATATTTTAGGATGGAAAAATGAAGAATCTTCTAGAGTCGCAAGCTTTTTTGGTGAAGAAAAAATTTTAGGAAGTTATTTAAGCAGATTGTGGCCTATTTTTTTTGGACTTTCTTTGTTTATTTTGAAAGAGAGAAATACAAAATTTTTTTTGCTGATAATCGTATTTGTCATGTCAGAGGCATTAATTTTTCTTAGTGGTGATCGAACTGCCTTCTTTAATATTAATCTTTCAGCTTTCTTTGTAATTTTATTCTCTCAAAAATTATTTAAATTAAGGTTGATCACTTGGTCATTGAGTATTTTATTATTAATAGTTATTAGTTTAATTAATCCAGTTGCTAAAGAGCGCGTATTTAATCAAACTCTTAAGCAAATGAATATAATCGATAGTACAGGAAACAAGAAAAAAGAAGATAAAATATATATTTTTTCAAAAGAGCACACTCATCATTATATAACTGCCTATAAAATGTATTTAGACAATAAGATTTTAGGAGTTGGAGTTAAAAATTTCAGAAAGTTTTGTAATATTGAACAGTATAGAGTCAGTAATTTATCTTGCGCTTCTCATCCTCACAATACTTATATACAAATTTTGAGTGAGACAGGTATAATTGGATTTATATTTTTATTAATAGTTTTTAGCTATTTTTGTTTTTATGTAGCAAAGCACTTGATTCTAAAAATTAAAGGGAAGTATTATTTTACTGACTTCGAAATTTGTATATTATCAGGGATCGCAATATACCTGTGGCCCTTAATACCAACAGGTAACATATTCAGTAATTGGTTAAATATAATAATGTTATTGAATTTACCTTTCATAATTTGGAGTAGAAAGTTAATAAATAAAGAAAATTAAATAGCAATCACGACTTTTTATTCTTTACTAATATAGTTTTTTTAAGTAAAAGATCTCGCCTGGTGATTATTGCGAAAGTGTTATACCCGATACCATTCCGAACTCGGCAGTCAAGCCTTTCTGCGCCAATGGTACTTTGTCTTAAGACATGGAAGAGTAGGACATTGCCAGGC
>MDSZ01018938.1_pt1 | contig 11556 bp, 13 predicted proteins | sample 811201 | NCBI WGS metagenome assembly MDSZ01 (sample SAMN05326647, study PRJNA326480) | marine metagenome | isolation source: seawater | place: Indian Ocean: North | collected 2010 | reverse complement strand
GGCCTTGGTTTGAATCGCACAAACGACACATACCTTTTCAGGGTACTGCTCTACTACTGAGCTACAAGGCCTAAAATCTAAAAGTAATTCTACCTTTAGATAAGTCATATGGCGTCATTTCTACCATGACACTATCTCCTGCAAGAACTCTTATTCTATTCTTTCTCAACTTTCCAGCTGTATGGGCTAAAATCTCATGATCGTTTTCCAATTTAACCCTGAACATGGCATTAGGTAAAAGTTCTGTGACCTTTCCTTTAAATTCTAGTGTTTCTTGCTTTGCCAACTAATCTCCTTTAACCAATTCTTTTTTTAACCGATCTTGCATGACCTTCCAGTTTTTCATAATTTGCTAAATTTATAACGTACGGACCTAATCTTTCAATACCTGATTTTGATATTTTAATTAATGATTGTCTTTTTAAAAAATCAAATACTGATAAACCTGAGGAGAATTTAGCAGAGCCAGTCGTTGGGAGAACGTGATTAGGGCCAGCAAGATAGTCACCCATAGCTTCTGGTGAGTACTTTCCAACAAAAATTGACCCTGCATTTTCTATTTTTTTTAAAATTTTACCATAATTTTTTATTGCAAGCTCTAAGTGTTCAGGAGCAATTTCATTTATTATCTCAATCGTTCTTTTCCAATTTTTTGATAATATTGAATAGCCAAAATTTCTCAAACTATATGATGCAATTTTTTTCTTTGGTAAATTCTTAAGTTGTTTAATAATTGATAGATTTACTGCCTTAATTTGTTTTTTATTATTAGATATTAAAATTGATTGTGAAAAGTTATCATGTTCAGCTTGGGCTATTAAATCTGCTGCAATCCAATCAGGATTTGAATATTTGTCTGCAAAAACTAAAACTTCGGATGGACCAGCTATCATATCAATCCCCACTTCACCAAATAATTCTTTTTTAGCCGTTGCGACAAATAAATTTCCCGGGCCAACTATTTTGTTAACTTTTTTAATCCTGGGTGTTCCTATCGCCAAAGCAGCAATTGCTTGGGCACCTCCGAGTTTGTAAATTTCTTTCACTCCACATTTCTTTGCTGCATAAATTACTGCAGGATTAGGATTTTGACCTAATAATGGTGTGGTCATATAAATTTTACGTACGCCTGCCACTCTGGCTGGAATACAATTCATCAATACTGAGCTTGGGTAATTAGCTTGCCCACCCGGTACATATACGCCTACACTTTCGATTGGTATGTATCTATAAGAGAGTTGGTTATTATGCTTATCTTTAAACTTAAATGATTTAAAAATTTGTTTTTTATGAAATAACTCTATTCTCTGAAAAGCCAAATCAATTGATTTTTTTGTTTTTTTGTCCAGTTTTTTAATAATCTTATTTATCTCATCTTTTTTTAAAGAAAAGCGTTTACTTATTTTCGTTTTTCTAGAAAATTTTTTTTCATATTCTAATATAGCTATATCTTTATTTTTTCTTACATTTTCAATAATTGTTTTAACCGAACCTATTTTCTTATTTTGTTGAATTTTTCTTTGTTTTAACAAAATATTCAATTCAGTTAAAAAATTTTTCTTTTCTCCATTTAAGTTTTTAAGTATCATAAATTTTTATGTTTTGGTTTTACCTCAGTGTCCCATGGCACTCCTTGATCATCCAATGTTACTTCTATAACTTCTGCACTAACTTTTAATATTAAGTCATCAGAAAAAACTAAATTCATTTCTTGTGTTTTATCAGTCATTTCATGACTTTCAATGGCTAAAAAATCTAAAAACTGGTTTTTATTGTTATAGTTAATATTTTTTGAAGATACTTTTAAAACATTTTCGAACTTTAATACAGTGCGAACTCTTTTATTTTTTCTATAAATACCTCTTTCAACATCTTCCCACATAAATCTATTCATTTGAATTAATAATAACTTATTTTTTTTTAAATGAGCAATTTCAGAAACTGATACAATTGCATCTTGTAGGTGAGCTGAAAGAACATTCAAATCATCTTTATTTTTTGCAATTAATTTTAAATTTTTGGGTTTCATGCTAAAGCCTCCTTATATCTGCTTTGCAATTTTTTAATTTTTTTTCCAAGGCTTGATAACCTCTGTCGAGATGATATATCCTATTCACCATCGTTCTATTTTCAGCAATTAAACCCGCTAAAACTAAACTGACTGAAGCTCTTAAATCTGTAGCCATTACCTCAGCGCCAGATAATGGTGTAGGCCCTTTGATTATAGCAACATTATTTTTAATTTCGATATTCGCCCCCATTCTCTTTAACTCTGGTACATGCATGAATCGATTTTCAAATATATTTTCTTTTATTCTTGAAATACCATTTGCCTGGGTTAACATCACCATTATTTGGGCCTGCAAATCCGTAGGAAATCCAGGAAAGGGTTTGGTGCTCAAGTTTATTTTTTTAAGTTTATTTTTTCCTTCGACAATTATCTTACTTGTAGAATAACTAAGTTTAACACCAACTTTTTTTAAAATATTAATTTCATTTTTAATTATTTTTGTATTAACACCAGAAAATTTTATTTTTTTTCCAGTCAACCCTGCGGCGATCATGTAAGTAACTAATTCAATCCTATCAAACATCACTTTGTAAGAAATTTTTTTTACTTTACTGTTACCAATAACAGTTATTGTTCTCCCATTAATTTTAATTTTACCACCAATTCTATTAAGATAATTTATTAAATCACAAACTTCAGGTTCAATTGCGCAATTGGTTAAAATTGATTTTCCTTTTGCCCCAAAAGCAGCTAAAATTGCATTTTCTGTTGCACCTACTGAAATTGAAGGAAATTTTATTCTAGCTCCAGTGAGTTTTTTTGGTGCTGAAGCATATATGTAGCCATTCTTAATTTTTATCTTTGCTCCAAGTTTTTTTAATGCCATTAGATGTAAGTTTACAGGTCTTGAACCTATGGCACATCCACCTGGTAAGGAAACTTTTGCTTTTCCATACCTATTCAGAATTGGACCAAGAACTAAAACACCTGCGCGCATCGTTTTTACCAAATTGTAGGGAGCGACTTGGCTTTTAATCTTTTGTTTTTCGTTATTAATTATAATTGAACTATTTTTTTTCTTTATTCTGCAATCTAAACCTAAAGACCTTAGAAGTTTTATCATAGTAAAAATATCATTTACAAACGGAACATTTTTGATTTCTGTTTTTTCAGTTAGAATTGAAGCGGCTAAAATTGGAAGTGTAGCGTTTTTTGAGCCTGAAATTTTAATGCTACCAGATAAAATTTTTTTTCCTTTTATAAAAAGTCTTTCCATTAAAGAAATTATACTTTGGGTAAGGTAACTCCTTTCTGTTTCATGTACTTTCCTTTTCTTTTATCATAAGTAATTGAAGGAGTTTCATTACCCTTTATAAAAACGAATTGAGCTACCCCTTCATTGGCGTATATTTTTGCAGGCAGAGGTGTAGTATTTGAAAATTCAAGAGTAACATGACCTTCCCACCCAGGTTCTAAAGGAGTTACATTTACTATAATTCCACATCGAGCATATGTTGACTTTCCTAGGCATATAACTAATACATTTTTTGGAATTTTAAAATATTCAACTGTTCTAGCTAAAGCAAATGAATTGGGAGGTATGATACACTCTTTTCCTTTCTTGGTTACAAAACTATCCTTTTTAAAAGTTTTTGGATCTACTATTCCAGAGTTTACATTAGTAAATATTTTAAATTCTTTTGAAACTCTAGCGTCGTAACCATACGACGATAAGCCATATGAGATTTTACCTCTGCGCACTTGCTTTTCCACAAATGGCTTGATCATACCCTTTTTTGACATTTTTTTAATCCATTTGTCTGATAGTACTGACATATTATTTTTTTTTCTTTTTTTTTATTTTTTTTCTTTTTAACAAATTTTTTTTTAATGCATCAGCTCGTTTTTTAAGCTGAGAGTCTTTTTTTGAAAAAAAACCCATTTGATCTTTAATCTTTGTCAGGATTAGTTAAATCTTCTAAAGTGATGGTCTTATTAATGTCGTGCATTTTTTTCATTTCTTCAGATTTTGCAGAAGTTGCTTTCTTGGCTCGTCTTTGCTCCAATCTAGCTTTTTTTTTAGCCTCTTTTTTCATGGCTTTTTCGCCACGTGTAGATTTATAATCATAATGAATACCCATATTAAACGCTCCTGCATTTTATTTAGTTTTACTTCTTGAATTGAATTTATGCAAGTCTCTTAATATTATATAATAAATTTCTATTATTAGGCGAGGCCCACATAGCTCAGTAGGTAGAGCATTTCCATGGTAAGGAAAAGGCCGCCTGTTCGATTCAGGCTGTGGGCACCATCAAACCTTACAACCTTCTTGATTACAATTTTTTCCCGAGCTTTTTTCATAGAAAAAATCTATTGATTTAATTGAGCTAGCCATAAAGCTTTTGTAAACATTTAAATATCCAGATAAACTATCAGCAAGTTTCTTTGCCTCTTGCATTTTTCCTAAACGAGTCAGATTTGATAACATCGTAGAATTGCCATTTGGGATTGTGCTATCTCCTATGTCGATTGGATTAAAAAACAAATCATTGTTTTTCAAAGAGTTTTTTTGAAAAATATTTTTATCTGATTGATAAAATATTCTAAATGTTTCTTTATTAAGTTCCTCGGCTCGTAGTTTATAAGATATGTTTAAAGTTACATCGTATAAATCTAATAACATTTGTATGAAATAAGCGTAATCCTCTAAGAAAACATGATTTTCAGAATAACTATGAAAAATTTTTTTTTTATAAAATTTTTTTTCAAGATTTTGATAATATTTTTCAGCTAATTTTAGATACTCTTCATTGTTACAAGACTCATATGCATTTATTAACGATGAAATCCAAATACAATTAAGATCTAATTGAACTTTTTTATCAAAAAATGGTTTTTTTCTAGTCTTTCTTATTTCTAGGAGTTTTTTTTTTATTTCTTTTGATGGTTGTGTTAGTTCTCTAAGTATAATCTTACCTTCCCAATTGCCGTGTTTAGAAATATCGTAATGTTTTTCAATATTTTTGATATTTTTAATTTCCTCAAAATAAAACGTATAATATTTTCCTTCTTCTCCTTCACTATCTGCATCATAAGCTGATCCCAATAAATTCAATTCTTTATTGATAAAATTATTGTTAATGTAATTAATAGTTTCTTCTAATTTTTCCTTAAAGTATTCATCAGGAAACAGTTTATAAATTTTGGACAACAAAGATATAAATTGTGCATTATCATAAAGCATTTTTTCAAAATGTGGTATCATCCAATTTTCATCTACCGTATACCTTGAAATTCCACCCTCGACATGATCATAAATTCCCTGGGAGCACAATTTATGTGTTAAAAGTTTAACAGGTTCTAAGTAAGAATTTTTTTTTGTTTTGTTATAAAAATAAATTAAAGTTTCAAAAATATTAAAAGTTGGGAATTTTGGGGACCCAATAAAGCCCCCATTTATTTTATCTAGTTTACTTAATATTTCATCAAGTAAAGGTTCTGGCTCTTGATTTATCACAGAATTTTTTTTTAAAGATAAATTTTTTATAATTAACGGAGTTTGTTTTATAATTTTTTCCCTCTGTGAATTATAAACCTCATCTATTTTTTTTAAAACATCTTTGAAAGAAGGAAGTCCATGTTGTGATTCTTTTGGAAAATAAGTTCCACCAGAAAAGGGCACTCCGTTCTCATCAAGAAACATAGTTAAAGGCCAACCTCCACTTGACTGTTGAAATAACTGAAAGGAGCTTTGAAAAACAAAATCTATGTCTGGTCTTTCTTCACGATCAACTTTTATATTAATAAATTTTTTGTTCATTAAATCGGCTGTTTCTTCATCTTCAAAACTTTCATGAGCCATAACATGACACCAATGGCAACTTGCATAACCCACACTTAATAATATTGGTCTTTTATTTTCCTTAGCAGCTCGTAAAACTTCTATTGACCATGTTTGCCAATGCACAGGATTTTTTTTATGCTGCTGCAGATAGGGGCTTGGATCATCAATTAAATTATTTTTATTAATTTTAAACATTAAATACTTTTCTTCTAATTATAAATGCTATAATGATAATAATTACAAAAAACCCTAATGGAAACATTATTTCATTGCTTTGAATTAATTTAAAAAAACTAAAACTATCGTTAGTTTCTATAAACTGATTTATTCCTGAGCCAATTGTATTCCAAATAAAAAAATTTGGAACAAAACCAAAAAAACTTGCAATAAAATAATTCAATTTACTAATATTAAATAATACCGGTAACACATTTTGTAAACCAAAAGGAATACCTAGGCCTCCCACAAAACGAAATGCGAAAAAGTAATAAAATTCGTTTTTTTTAAATAATAAAAAATATTTTGAAAACTTATTTTCTAATAATTTTTTTATTAGCTCCTTGAAGAAAAAGTTTGCAATTATATAAAGCAATAAGGCTCCCAAGGTTATAGAAACTAAAGAGACCAAAGTTCCGATCCATTTTCCAAATAAAATTCCTGACATCAAAAGTATTGGGGAACCGAAACCTAAAAGTAATATCCAAAAAACTGTGAACAGAAAAAAGATTAATAGATTTAAATAAAGATTTGTACCTATCAAATTACTTATATGAAATTGTAACTCCTTATAGTATGTAAAATCATTCAACCTGTTTATTTCTACGTTTATAAAAAGAAAGTATAGAAAAGCACATAAAATTATAACATAAGAAATTCCAAAAATGAGTTTAAATTTATTGCTCATAATTTACCTGTACATTAGAGTTTAATTAAAATATATAACTAAAAATATTCTATGAAAAGAACTTACCAACCAAGTAAATTAGTAAGAAAAAGAAGACACGGATTTAGATCTAGAATGTCAACTAAAGGCGGTAGAAAACTATTAGCTAGGAGACGGGCGAAAGGAAGAAAAACTATTTCTACCTAAGATGGTCAGGCTTGTAAGTTTAAAAAAAAGCGATCAATTCAAGAAGGTTTTATCAGGTCGAAAGCAACATACAGGTTGTTTTTCAGTTTTTGCGGTAAAAAATTTTATAAAAAGAGAAAAGCATGTTTTATTAATAAGCTTTATTCAAAAAAAGAAAATAGGTAATGCTGTCAAAAGAAACCGAATAAAAAGAAAATTAAGAGCAATTGTCTTAAAAATTGCAAAAAAAAGTGGTGCAATTAATTTCAATTACACATATATAGTTTTTGGAAAAACCAGGGCGTATACTGAAAAATATGAAAATTTATTATCTGAAATGACAAAGGTATTAAAAAAATTTTAATGAAAAAAATTTTTGCGAATATATTTATATTCCCCATAAAAATTTATAAATACTTTATTTCTCCAATTTTAGGGGGCAGATGTAGATTTTTACCTTCATGTTCAGAATATTGTATTAGTTCTATAGAAACTTTTGGAGTTTTCAAAGGATGTATATTAAGTGTAAAGAGAATTTTAAAATGTCACCCATTTAAATTTTTAGGCGGAGGATCAGGATTAGATTTAGTTCCTAAAAAGGAGGATAAGTAATGGATAATAAAAATGTTTTTGTTGCAATTGCTCTGTCCATGTCAGTTTTGTTATTTTGGGGAGCGTTCTTTGAAACACCCAGAAATTCAGCAGAAAAAAATTCTGATATTGTTCAAAATAAAAAAATAGATAACCAACAAATTACTCCAAATATAGAGGAAAAAATTGTAAAAAAATTATCTAGAAGTGATGCGATAACACAAGATGAGAGAATTATTATAAAAAATCAAAATGTTGAAGGATCTATAAATTTAAGAGGAGCAATATTTGATGATATTTTATTTAAAAATTATAAACAAAAACTGAATGAGGAAGAAAGAGTTATTTTTCTTAATCCTAGAGAAATTGCGGATGGTTATTTTGTTGAAACTGGTTGGACCAGCGTTGGTAACAAAATCAACGTTCCAAATGCAGACTCTCTTTGGAAGGTGAAAGGAAATAGACTATTAGATCAAAATAATTCAGTTACATTGGAGTGGGATAACGGTAAAGGGATTTTATTTAAAAAAATAATTAATTTAGATGAAAAGTTTTTATTTAAGATAAATCAGGAAGTTGAAAATAAAACAAAAAGTTCAATTGAACTCTATCCATATGCTCAAATCACTAGAAATAAAAAACCAGATGATGTTCAAGGTTTTTATATTTTGCATGAAGGGTTTATAGGAGTTTTTGATGGGGAGCTTAAAGAAGATGGGTATGACGATATAGAGGATAAAAAAATTTCAAGAGTAGCTGATAATGGTTGGTTAGGAATTACTGACAAGTATTGGATGACAGCAATAGTTCCTCCTAAAAACGAGAATTTTAAGTCAACTTTTTTGTATAAAGAAACATTTAAAGCTAACTATATACAGAATAATCCAGTTACAATTGACCCATCATTAAAAAGGAGCAATGAAATTAGACTGTTCGTTGCGGCAAAAGAGGTTGACACAGTGGATGGGTATGCAACGAGTGAAAAAATAGAAAAATTTGATCTGGTCATAGATTGGGGATGGTTTTACTTTTTTACTAAACCATTATTTTTTGTAATTGACTACCTGTTTATGATTTCAGGAAACTTTGGAATTGCAATTGTATTAATCACTTTGGCAATAAGAATTATTTTCTTTCCACTGGCCAATTACTCATTCAGGTCTATGGCTAAAATGAAGGCTTTGCAGCCTGAAATGGTAAGACTTAAGGAATTGCATAAGGAAGATAAGGTAAAGCTTCAGCAGGAAATGATGGCTCTTTACAGAAAAGAAAAAGTAAATCCTGCATCAGGCTGTTTGCCAATTTTAATACAAATCCCCTTCTTTTTTGCAATTTATAAAATGTTATTTATCTCTTTGGAAATGAGACATCAGCCCTTTTTTGGATGGATAGAAGACTTATCCGCAAAAGATCCCACATCGATTTTTAATCTATTTGGTTTAATTCCTTGGGACCCACCAGGTTTTTTAATAATTGGAATTTGGCCAATTCTAATGGGACTAACAATGTATTTGCAACAAAAATTAAACCCGGCGCCAGCCGATCCTATTCAAGCAAAAATATTTGCATTTTTCCCATTATTCTTAACTATTATTTTGGCTCCATTTCCGTCAGGCTTAGTTGTTTATTGGACTGTTAACAACATTTTAACGATTGCTCAACAATGGGTAATTATGAAAAAAACTAAAATAAAGACTAATTGAATGTCCGAAGATTCAGATATAAGTGAATTAAAAAAATTTTGGCCAAAAGATGCTCCAAATTTTAATAATGTACCAAAATATATTGAAAAGTATAAAAGCGATCTAATAGTAATTAAGTATGGTGGAAATGTTTTAATCGATAGAAATATTTTCAATAATTTTATAAATGATGTCTGTATTTTAAATAAACTAGGTCTTTCAATAATTATTGTTCATGGAGGTGGTCCAAGAATAGAAAGAGAATTAAAAAAAGAGAAAATTCCATCCAAATTTTCTAATGGGTTAAGAGTCACTGATGAAAAAGTCATATCAATAGTCGAAAAAGTTTTAATTGATTTCAACATTGACATCGTAAGTTCAATTAAAAAAAAAGGCGCTCAGGCAGTCTCCATACACACCAGGTCAAATAATATTATTAATGTAATACCAGATAATAAAGAACTTGGTTTTGTTGGTGTTCCCCATAAAGTAAATGAAATGATTATAAATAAAGTTTTAAAAAAAAATTCTATACCTGTTGTCGCTCCATTAGGCCTAGATAAGAATAATATTACTTATAATATTAACGGAGACACCGCGGCAAGTGCTATAGCAAAAAAAATGAAGTCTAGAAGACTTTTGCTGATGACAAACGTAGAGGGAGTTTATGACGATAGAAAAAAATTAATTTCAGAAATTAAACCTTATGATATTGAAAACCTTGTAAAACTCAAAATTGTTCATAGTGGTATGATTCCAAAAATAAAAAATTGTATTGATGCAGTTGAAAATGGGGTCAGAGGAGTGGTAATTCTTGATGGAAGAAAAAAACATTCTATTCTTTTAGAGATATTCTCAGATAAAGGCTCTGGAACTTTAATTAGGAAATGAAAGAATTAAAAAATATAAAATTTTGGTTATTTGATCTTGATAATACTTTGTATTCAGGTTCAACAAAAGTCTTTGATCAAGTTGATAAAAAAATGACTCAATATATCTCGAGCAAGTTAAAACTAAGTACAGAGCAAGCAAAACAAATTCAAAAAAGTTATTTTCATCAATATAATACAACATTAAACGGGATGATCAAAAATCATAAAATTGATGCACATGAATTTTTAGAATTTGTTCATGATGTAAATCTAAATTTTCTCAAAGAAAACAAACCATTAGGTGAACAGATATCGAAAATTGACGGAAAAAAGATTATTTTTACAAATGGATCTAGGGCACATGCAAATAACGTTACAAAGAGAATAGGAATTCAAAAATTATTTGATGGTATATTCGATATTGTTGATGCAGAATTCATTCCAAAACCTTCTAAAAAAACCTACTTAAAAATCATTGAAAAATTCAAAATTGAGCCACAATATTGTATATTCATTGAAGATATTGCTAGAAATCTAAAACCAGCTTATGAATTAGGAATGAAAACAGTTTGGATAATAAATGAAGAACCATGGGCAGCAGAATTTTCTGACTCCAATTTTGTCAATTATAAAACAAATGATTTAACGGGTTTTCTAAAAAGGATTAATGATGCAAACTAAAGATATAGAAAAATTAATAAATGAAATTTTTGAAAAAAAGGATAAAGTTTCACCAAAATCAGATAAAAAAATTTTAAAAGCTATAAATGAAACTATAAACTTGTTAGACCAAGGAAAAATCAGAGTTGCTGAAAAAAAAGAAGGACAATGGACGGTTAATCAGTGGATAAAAAAAGCGATCTTACTAAGTTTCAAAACTAATAAGATGTTTATTTCCAAGGGCCCATACACCACCTGGTATGATAAGGTTTCTGGCAAATCGGTAAATTGGAAAGAAAAAGATTGGAAAAAAGCTGGGTACAGGCACGTGCCTAACGGCGTTGTAAGAAAAGGATCTTTTATCGGAAAAAATGCTGTTCTAATGCCATGCTTTGTTAATTTGGGTGCATATGTAGACGAGGGTACAATGGTTGACACGTGGGCAGCTGTCGGTTCATGTGCTCAGATAGGAAAAAATTGCCACATATCTGGAGGAGCTGGTATTGGTGGTGTGCTTGAACCTTTGCAAGCTGGTCCGGTAGTTATTGAGGATAACTGTTTTATTGGTGCAAGATCTGAAATAGCAGAGGGTGTTTTAGTGGAAGAAGGTTCGGTAATTTCTATGGGAGTTTATATTGGTGCATCAACAAAAATTATAGATAGAGAGTCTGGAAAAATTATTTACGGAAAAGTCCCCGCATACTCCGTGGTAGTTCCTGGAAGTATACCAAATAAAAAAAGCCCCGATTTGCCATCTTTATATTGTGCTGTAATAGTTAAAAGAGTTGATGAAAGAACTAGAAGCAAAACTTCTATTAATGACTTG
>MDSZ01148170.1_pt1 | contig 11557 bp, 14 predicted proteins | sample 811201 | NCBI WGS metagenome assembly MDSZ01 (sample SAMN05326647, study PRJNA326480) | marine metagenome | isolation source: seawater | place: Indian Ocean: North | collected 2010 | reverse complement strand
TGGCTGTCGTTTTCTTCTTTTCAAACGATACTGTGCCGTCTTCTTCTTGGATGGCGACCCAGCGCTTTTGACTTCCGTGCATGTGGATCTCGTCGAAGATCAAAACATGCGGCTTCACTTTGTCAAGAACGTGTGAGTTATCTGCTAACGACTCTGCTCCGATGATCACAAAGGGGCGCTGGTTGAAATCATGACACCACTGTATATATTCGTCGAGTGACTGGTCCTTCTTGCGCATGTCAGACACAGGCTTGACGCGAAAAGGTTTGATGGTTGTGTACTCCTGAACTTGGCTCCACCAAACATGTCGTGCCTTGGCTGGGCAGATCACAAGGATTGGGCTCAAAGGCCATCGCAGAGACGCCAGTAGAGATCCCAAAGTTTTGCCTGAACCACAAGCCCAGACGTTCATGACGTAGGGTCGATTGATTGCCCAAGCAATATTCATCTTTTGATATGGTGTAGCCGTCTCAGCGACGAACTCTTTGACTTCTCCACGCTTAATACGAAGCATTAAATACTTCTCGCCGACAGCCATTAACTCTTGACGTTCACTGTCGCGCCAGGGCGTAATCATAGCGGTGTCTTTTTGTGAGCCTGTGTAATCCGCGCCCGATCTTTGCAAGTAGCCTTCGACAAGCCAGCCCCCGTGAATGGGTACAACAACCTCATAGAACTGGGCCTCGCAACCTTCCAATGTGGGTGATGTAACATCCAGCTTAGCCAATCGAATTTTCCAACTTCGAGCGCCTCGACGAACGCGCAAGTAAACTAAACAACCAGGCACAAGTACCTCAAGCTGATGAAGTATGTCAGCTGAGTTGAAAACTTGGTATTCGATTCTGGGTTGATCCCACATGTTGTCCTCTCTGCACAGAGACTATAGGGACTCAACCAACGTGTCAAGATAAAACTTGACGGGACGTCAACATAAAGCTACTATCGGTTCAGGAGGTCACAATGAAAAGTGCATTCAGCCAGTTTGTTCGTGAGCACAGAAAGAACCGTAACTGGAGTCTTGCAGAGCTCGCTCGTAGATCTGACCTAACACAACCTGAAGTTAGTCGTCTCGAGACGGGGACTCGAACACCGACACTGCGTCATGTGCGCGGGTTGGCTGTCGCGTTTTCGACGTCAACCACACTTTACGAAGAACCCGCTAACTACGGGGAGTGGATTAGTGAGTTGGTGGATTTGGGTCAGAGTAGTCGAGAGCAAAGATACGCAGACCGTAATCTCAGGACATAAGACGCCACATGATGACGACAACGATGACGCATATTGCCAGTTGGACTTTGTCGGCATCGCTCATCTTATTCATCCGTTTCTCGGACCCGAAAAGCGAATGACGTCGTCAAGCTTGCGATCAATCTCTTGGAAGAGTTTGTCTCTTTCATTGTTATAGCGATCTACCACGGCGTCGTATCTTTCACGGACAGCCTCAACTCGGATGTCGCTACGGTTCTCCAAATCTTCAAGTTGCTTCTGCCATCCTCGAACCATGGCGTCGTGCCGCTCTCTGTCTTCTACGCGGTGGCGTTCCATCCGTTCTTCAAGCTGCTCTTGATGTTTATTGCCGGTCCACCAGATGTAGACCAGCATGGGAACAATACCTAAAGTCTCGAGTGCGGTAATTAACTCCAGGTCCACCTTGGCCTCTACTCTGACGGAATCGCCTCTTCTGGGGTTTTTTCTTCAATAGGTATTTCAGGCTCTACCACTTCGTCGGGAGGTACGACGATGGGTTGAACGTCGATTAACTCACCCTCCGATTCTAAAATTTGAATCCGGTTGGCGAGTTCTTCCCAGTCACCGTACCCATACTCAGGCTGATCTGCAATCGCGACGGAAGCGCATGAAGTCAGTAAAAGCACAAACATTGAGTTATCCTCCTGGGTTAGCCCCGGTTCTTGGGAAAGCACGGTCCAATATTTGGTGGATCTCTTCTGCAGATTCCTTAGTAGCTTCAACATCTTGTTGTGTCGTAGCCATGTCGACTTCAATCGCACGAATGCGGTCCTCGAGGTCTCCAATCTGACTGGTCAACCATCCAAACACAGCGGCCATAGGAAGCGTCACCGCTCCGGCTCCAGCAGCAGCAGCGGTTTTAGCTTCCATCATTCTTCCTCGGATTTAGTAGGTTCTTCAGCCGGAACCCAGTCACCGTCTTTGTCTGTCTTGATGTGGTCATGCCCCTCGATTGAAGGCTTCTCTTCCTCAGACTCATTCGGTAGTTCGGTAGATTTAAGCTCTTCCGCTAACTCATCCAACTCAGCTTGTTCGAGCTCAGGGTGTATTTCCTCGAGCGCAGCGATGCGTTTGTCCAGGTCTCTGATTTGAGTTTCACCAAACCCGAAAGCTGCGACTGCCGCGACGACTGCTGCGAGAAGTTTCTTTTTAGTTGCGTCTTCCATCACTCGTCTCCGTCCAGGATATCAAAAATTAGGTCGATCATAATCGAGAATAGTCGCCTCTCTGCGGCTTCTCCAAGACCGGGGATATCCAGTTGAGCTGCTATTAGCGCAGCAACCCACTCACGTCGAGCTTCTTCATCTTCAGGGAAGATTGCCTCAGCGCATTCAATCGCTTTCTTTATGATGTTTCGGCGGCGCTCACGCCGCTCTTGTCGGGTCAAAGCCATGATTACTCCTAAGTAGTGATGCCTACTCGAACAAGAACATCGCTGGCAGGAGCGCTTGTGCCCCCGGTGCCTGCAGTTGTTGTGCAGGCCATGACGAGTCCTGTTCCGTAAGCAAACCCGTCAGGGAAGCAAAACTGCTTAGTTTTACCTCCAGCAACAGGGAAAATCCAGTCAGGATCGGTAGTACCTACAGTTACGTTACTTGCATTGTTGTTGTCCCATAGCTTCACGTACACCTGCGTTGCCGCGTTAGCCGTATTGTCTACGTAGACAGTAAAGAACGTACCCGAAGTTGAGTCGACAACTTGGTCGGCATTATCGGCGACAGTATCTTCTGCGGTCGCTGTAAATAACGGGGCGGAATATTCGTCTGAAATAGAAATAGTCATGGCAACCTCAAGTAACTACAAACCGTATGGTCATTTTATTTGTACCTGCCCCCGTACCTGCCGCGGTGCCGCCAGACTGGTCACATGAGTAAGATACGGCAGTCGTGAACTCCATCCCGTCGGGAAAGTTTATACGCTTGCTGCCGCTTGTTGGTATCTCAACTACAAATATTGGAGGTGTGGTTCCTCGATCTACAACAGTCGCGTCGAAAAACTTAACGTATAAAACATTGCTCGAGTCTGTGCTGACGCAGTCTAAGTAGTGCATGGTTGCCGCAGCACCGGTTACATCAACCTTGACGTTTTCGTCTACGTCAGTGTCTTCGAACATTTGGTACGTGAAGCGGGCGTCTGATGGTGATGCTTTGAGCGTCATGACGAATCCTAATGAAGATTGACCCAAGAACTACCAGCGTAGCCTTGGAACTTAGAGTCTGTTGTGTTGTAGATTATCATGCCGACTGCAGCAGTCAAAGCATCGCGTTGCGTCGTTGTTAACCTCGAAACTTTCAAAGCACCTGTCGTTGTCTCAACTACGAGGTCGCCCTGTGCCGTAAAGTCATGCGGCGTTCCTGCAGAGAACTGAAATCGGGGCGCGAGTGCTTCTTTTATTTGAGGTTCGAGTCTTTGTACGGTCTTTTGTCGAATGCGGCCCACCCGCGCTATATTGCGTCGACTGGCCATGAGTCTGCTAACCTCCAGCGGCTGTGATGATCGCATCAATCTTTCCGGTGACCAAGCGCCGCATGTCATCGTTGCGATCGATATCATCGCGGCGAGAGTCAGGAACCCATAACACTACAATCTTGCCTGGACCTAAGCCTTCGATATCTTCACCTGTTTGTTCGTCGTAGGGATCGACCAACTGAGGGTAACAGTCGATGGCGTAACAAACATCAGCACTATCGGACATCGCTACCTCCAACGTATTTCTGGACTAAGAAATGAGTAATAGTGCAAGCCTCTGTCGTGCCTCCACTGTAACGGGCCAACAGCGAAGGACCAAGGTACGGCCCGGTATTGCTATCTCCATCCCAATAGCCTTCATTAGTCGAGGCCAAAACAGACCGGTAATCTCTACCAAACGCGATGTTGGTGAATGACGAGTCATGAGGTGTGTGAGGAATGACTGTAGCGCCCTCGATAATCGAGAACTCCCAGCGACCTGCTTCTGGGCGCATAAACAACTGCATGCACAATGTGCTTGGTTCGCCGCTCGCAACGTCACTGCTATTAGTGTTGCTGCCTGTTGAGTATGGTCCACCTGTTCGGTGAGCCAGGTGATACTCGTTGTTGGATGAGTTTTCACGCCTATAAGTGGCTTTGACCATCGGGATTCGTTGCGTGTCTTCCCAAGCATGTCCTGTGGCGACCAACTTAACAGCGTCCAGGTTGCTGCGGAACGTAATGCTGTTCACCACCATAGCGACGCGGAAACAAGGCCAGCCTCCGCTTTCTAACTTCGGAATGCCTGTTCCTTTGAAGAGAAAGTTAGAATGCTTGTTAGACGCCGAGGCATTACTGAAGTTGCATACCAACCCTGTGCCGTTGACGATAGCGCAACTGGCATTGTTACCCGTATCCCAAATATCATTCATCCAAAACGTGTGACCACCAACAGTATTCTCTTGGTTCTTGGTCATTGTTTGGTTCGGCAAATCAGCAAAGTTCAGACGGCAGACATCGACCCACCCGCCTCTCTTTGGCTGGTGGTCATCTGACGTTTGACCGATTGTTCGTACACGTCTACTCATAAATCACGCGATACTATTGACGAAACCGTGGACTGTAATGACATTTGTTGTGCCCGCAAACGCCGTGATTTTCTTGGTGTTGTGCAAGATTAAACCAGGTACAACCTGCGTTAACCCAGATTCAGGCGGAATGGTTACTTCAATGTGACCGGTATCATCGGTTTGATTTCCCCATTCAATCGTAAGTTTCACGCCAGCAGTGGACGTGTTTGTAGCGTACAACCAAACTTCATCAAACGTACCTGCTGTCGTTCCTGCTACCGCTGTGTGAATCAGCGTTCCGTTTGGAGAGCCGCCACCCAAACCGCTGGTGGCAGCGACCAATATGCCTTCGCCGTCGGCTGCTCCGCTTAAGTGTGCCTTGGTGAATGTTGCCATTGTTTCCTCTTAGCTAAATACTTGAATAGCAATGATTTGGTCAGCCGAACTTGCCGCGCCGCCGGGTAAACTGTCGTTGTTCGCCAACCCCGTAGCTGCAGCTCCAACATCGACGTTCAAAACGCCGTTTGACGAGCTAACGGCGGTACCCGCTATTGCGCTGCAGAAATCCGCAATGCTTTCTTTGCGACTGGCGTTACTATCGTTAGCATCGATGATTGCAATGCTGTCAGCCGCGACATCTACAACAGCAGCACTAAGACCGTTCAGGTCGATGGCACCGCCTGAAGCGGTAAGTTGCGACGAGCTAACCGAGATGCCTGAACCAGCGATTGCAGTCAGGAAGTCATCGATCGACTCAGCCTTCGGCGCTCCAGTCGCCCCACCGTCCAAGAAGATGATGTGGTCTGAAGCCTGGGCGACTGCTGCGGCAGGGATATTGAAAGCGGTAACTTGACCGGACGAGTTGACCGAGATGGCGGTGTTCGTCCCCATGGTTGTGCCATGACCAATCTCAAGCACGTCCGTGCCGTCGTCAAGGCCGATGCGGAAGTCTTGGGCATTGCCGTCAAACGCCAGCATAGCGTCTTCGGCTGTGCCGTTGCCGATGGTCATCGTAGCGCCATCTACTGTGGCTTTGGCTTCTGAAGTGACCGTACCGTCGCCGTTGTCCGTAAGCAGTTGATTGGCTGACCCGCTTACACCTACGGGGTGCAGGTCTGTGACGACCAGGGTGCCGCTACTGGCTGTGAGTCCTGTTGTCGCCTGCGACCCTGCCACAGCCGTCATCAAGTCTGCAATCGACTCCTTCTTGCTGTTGTTGCTGTCGTTCGCGTCGACAAATCCGATACTGTCAGCCGCCACGTCAACCACCGCAGCACTGAGCCCATTCAAATCAGTCGAGCCTGCGGAAGCCGCTAAAACACCATTTGAAGCTGAGAGGTTGCTCCCGGCGATGGCTGCGACGAAGTCAGCGATACTCTCCACTTTAACGTCACCCGTAGCGCCGCCATCGAGGAACATGAAGTGGTCGTCTGCAACAGCGATTGCCGCTGCAGTTCTGCCCGAAGCATCAGCTACTGCATTGATCTCTGCGGCTGAAGCATCGACAGCGGCCAGCTTGGTGAGGTCTGCCTGAACGAGGCCAGAGACACCGTCGAGAAGGTTCAGCTCTGCTGCCGTCGCTGTGACTGCGGTTGACCCAAGAACAAGTTGACCTTCTGGGACAACCGCTCGAGCCGCACCGCCCAAGATCAAATCATCCTCAGATGCGTCCCACTGCATATAGGCGGAAGCTGTATCTCCGAAGAACTTGACGTCGTAACCTGTGTCGTCGACGCCCACCGTAAGTGTGTTGTCGATTTGAACCGCACCATCAATGTCTACCGCATCAAGATTTGACGTACCGTCGATATCAATGTTTCCGCTGATATCTAAAGATGCAGCCTGAAGCGCGGCGTCAGTTACTGTAAGGTTGCCTGAACTCGCACCCGTGGCTGACGTTGTCCCGACGACAAACGTGTCGGCGCTTTCGTCCCAGATAATTGTAGCGTTGGCGCTCGACCCGCGTTCAATGATGATACCGGCATCGCCGGATGGTGTGCCTGTGACACCATTACCCAGTTCAATCAACTTGTCTTTGATAACAGTGTTTGTTGTAGAGATTGTAGTGGTGCTACCATCAACGGTCAGGTTTCCCGATACGGTCGCATTACCACTGGCGTCAATGTCTAACTGGCGGGAAAATACAGTACCTCTGTGAAAAACTGAACCTGCCATTATGACCTCCAGTTGAGTCGTACTTGCGCCGTGGCTGAACCTGTGTTTACTTTAGCGACTAAATAAATCGTACCTGCAGTCGTGTTACTGACGGCAGAGAAATGTTTGTAATCATACTCAATCGTGTACATCACAGAACCTTTGCCGCTTGTGATGCCTTCGCTGATATTCTGTGTCGCGCCTGAGCCGACTGAAGGTGTGATGGGATAGTCGCCGACAGAGTCTCGAGCCAGATACATAGTGACTGACGTTGCACTACTGATGGACGTCAACTCGAACTCAATGTTTTGGAGACTGCAGACAGCGGGAATACTCGATCCACCGACATTGGCATCACCGCCTGTAAGTGCCGTTACCGCAAACGTACCGGTTAAGCTGACAGCACTGTCGCCTGTGTAGCCGGTGTTTCTCCAACCGTTGTAGTATGTCATTTTACATCTCCGAGGCGAGTATATCCTATTTCACTTAACTAATCAGCGATTGATTTGACGTGCTTGTTTTTCCATCGATCGAGCGGGTGTCTCAAAGCCCAGCTGATACGCGGTCTCCGATCCTATTTCTTCTGTCACTCTGTAGCCCAGGAATCTTAGCAGTTCTACATAGAACAGTCTACGCTCGACTCTTTGGTCTTCAGACTCTTGTAAGGCACCTTCAAGTTCTGACAACTCAGACCGAAGCGCATGTCGGTTGAAATCAGCCAGCAAAGGCGTCAACCTGTATATAACTTTAGCCGGACCCGGCTTTACATAATATCGAGGGTGTTCGACGACTTGACCTGTGTACTCGTCTGTTTGTCCTGCCGATACCTCATAAACCATATCACCAAGAATCGGACCTAAGTCTTGCATACCTTCATACATTTGCCGGGAAACACGAACTGGTGCGGTTGTGGGTTCTCCTTCTTTTTCAAATCCCGCTTGAATGAGCTCTACGGTAGGCATACGTCCTAACTCTACAATCGGTTTTATTTGTTCAACCATAGCTTCAACACCACGAGACGACACAGTGTACCGACTGGGTCCGACAAAGAACTCGTACTCAGCTGCTGTTCCTTCAGGATCATAGGTAAGTGCTTCTTCTGACAAGTCAGGGTTACCGCGCACCATGCTCCTGCCTGTGTTTACAGCCATCTCACCCAGTAAGAATGCGGCGCCTGCTTGAGCCAGAAAGTGTGTGTAGGCGCCTTGAATCGTGTGGGGTGGTGCCATGACGTGCAAGAAAGGCGCTTCTCTGCCAGCGATTGAAATACCTTCCTTGCCTTGATTGTTTGTTTGAACTGTTTTGATGTAGTTGTTCATCTCGTCAACCATGGGCATCGTAAACGTGAACCCAGGTAGAGCGCGTGTGTAGCGGCCGTAAGCTGCAGGGTTGGGGCGACGGACGACTCGGTCGATTGGTGTGACGCGTTGCATCAACGTGTTTGGATGGTACAGGTTTGCCTGGGCGGCAAGTTCAATCATTTCATTACGGGTGTATGCTTTTCCGTTTTCGAGGTACAGGTCAGGGTGTCCCAGGAAAGCTTGACGTACCGCTTCTCGCACAGATTTTGGCGGCAAACCACCGTAGCCATTTAGCAGGCGATCGATTTGTTCTTCTGTGAGGTCGTTAAATGTCTTGGGTGCGATACCGTTTTGAGGGTCTCCAAGTAACTCTTCGTTGGTGTAGACCAACTGCTCGACTTGTTTCTTCTGTTGCTCAGTCAGATTATCGATCTCAGCTCTGCTTTCAAACATTCCGCCTTCAATCATATTGATGAAAGCATAGTACGCTTCTTGCTCCTCTTTGGTCATCGAGTCTACGTCCATACCGTAAGGATCTACCAGACCGTCGTAGAGCAACCACTGTAGCCCTTCGGGTCCAGCTTCGAACGACCTGCGAATGACGCCAAGCTTATACGCACCTCGAGCGGTACACAGCGCGTCTAAGATCTGACGATTTGCGTTTTTGACGTAAGCCCAAAATGGTAAAGCCATGTTTATAAATAGATACTGCTCAAATTTTGTCATCGTACCGGCGTAGTCATACAGAGCACGTACCGTAAGTGTTGCCGCTGTCTTAGAGTCAAATCCTGCTTGCATCAACTGAATCGCTGTCCCCACACGCTCTCTCTCAGACCAAGCTTCCGCCGCGTCGTCGATGTGCCTGAAATAATCAACGAGTGTTTCTTTCAACACATCGATTGCGTTTACTCTTGCGATGTCACCGGCATCTGCGGCAACTTGCCTTTGTCGATTCAAAGTCTTTCTTAGAGCCACGCCAGAGTTACGTAGTCCGCCTGCCAGCTGCCGTGTGTCGAAAGACGCTAAGATACCAGCCTCAACAAAGTCACGTCGTACCTCTTTGGTGTCATAAAGAGTGTCGCCGATTCGAATAAAGGGTCTTCTTAGGTCCATGACATCACTGGTCCTGACGTCAAACACACTAAGACGCATAGCCCGGCTAATCGCTCTGCTTGTTTGGTCTCCCGCAGTAGACAAAAGCTCACGCAACTTTTCAGCGGCAGCGATTCGACCTGGACCCACACCAAAACGTGCAGCTGCGGCAGACGCTTTCTCTATCGCAAATGTGCCTGTCGCTGCGGAAAACATGGCTGTCGCATCGGCCAATCCGATTAACGGTCCAATACCAGGTAGCGTCATGATATTTTGCAGTAAGACACGCGGCGCGTTGGCTAAAGCGGTACGATAAGCTTGTTTATTTGTTGAGATGGCTACTTGCGACGCGTTGTCCATGGTGTTCATGGTGAAGTAACCTTGCTTCAACATACCCCGACCACGAATCAGCTGAATCTTATATTGATTGTGTATGAACCCTACGATGTGTGATGGATCGTCGTCAAACCCGAAAAAAGACGGGTTCATCAATTTGGCGGGGTCGGGTCGCGCAATTTGCATAGCCGCAGCCAATCTTTGCCGCGCCACTCTGGGTAGAACAAACCCTGTGTTCTGCATCCTAACTTGACTGACTCCGTCAGCTGTAGTCACGGTTACGCGTCCCTGCACAAAGTCATCAGCGAACATATCAATGTTCAATCCCAGCCGTTGAGCCATGGCGAACAAGTCAGCGTGTTTCTTTGGACTTACAGGGAGTCCCATCATCATTCGACGCATACCGTCATACAGGTCAACGGGTACAGCAATACCTTGACCGACCCAACGTAGTTTTACGTTACGTCCTGCACCTACAGCACCGATAGTGATAGCGAATGAGTTGGTTGACGTTTCGTACAGCTGCACAATCTCAGGCGGCAGCTTTGCTTCGTCCGCACCTAAGAACAAAACATCTCGAAAGTCTTCAATCAAAGTTTTGGCTCGAGCCGATGAAGAGCCTGAAAAGACGGTGCCTGCATTCTTTGGACCTCTACGTACTTGGCCGCCAGCGTAGGCCACAGACTCGAGGAACAAGATCATTTTGTTGGGGTCGTTTAAAACAAGACGACCTCTTTCGCCTTTGACGGTTTGCTCTGCAATACTCAGTGAGTTTCTGAACAACGACATCATATTCGTTGATTCGTACCCTTCACGACCTGTAAGCTGTTCAACAAGTCGTCGAGCTTGGTCCGCCTCTACCCGGTTCAAAGCATAGGGGCCTCGACCAGCAAACATTTCGCCGACACCAGCCAACCCACCTTCGTTGTACGCCAGTCGGGCGGATTCGAGGTATCGATTCAAGCTTGGCCGGATTGTCGGATCGACTGCGTCAAATATCATGCGGATATTGTCTCGCGTTGCGTCCATCAAATCTTGCCCGCTGGACATGACTTTTCGCCCACCTCGAGTGAACGACATGACTTCGCCGCCCAAGAAGCCGTATATTTTGTCTCTCTGGTTGGTTCGAGACCCTTCATAGATGATTCGTCCTAAATCACCCAAAGTCTGTTTGAGGTTGCGCTCACCTGCGCGAATCATACCGCGAGCATAAGGCGTGAGTTCTTTGTACAACTGGTCGATGTCGCCACCGATAGCCAAGTTCTTGAAAGCACGACCAAACGGTCCACCAAACAATATCTTTTGGCCGGTGCTCATTTCTTCCATACGACGGAAGACTTCGTCAATCATTTGACTGGGTGTGAGCTCTCGACCTTCCAACATGGCTTGTCTTCCGCGGAAGCTGACAGCCATGTTTCGGCTGTTTTGTATCGCCATTCTGTTGGTCTTGAGGGCTTGGTCCAACTGAGTCAAGTCTTGCAGCGTAAACGTAGTTGTTGGTTCGGCGAACTTGGGGCTCATCACAGAAAGCTCAGGGAACCGAACAGGTGCTGAAAGCTCAACTACGACGTTTTGTCCGATTGGGTTTTCGTCTGATGCTGTCTTGAGTAGGTCATCGATTTGATTACGGGTCGCGTTAATATCAAACTCTATCCCAAGCCTTCTTGCCTCAGCATCCAATAGACTCAAAGCGCTGACCTGACCCATCTCTTTGTCTTCGTCGAAGATCTGTTTGAGTATGGCATTCCGAGTCACAGGTATGAGACCGTCAGACGGTGCTACTTTGGGCAAGATGTCGGAGAAGAACCGATTGATGTCAGGCGCGGTCTCAATGCCGCTACGCGTAACTGCCCGATAGGTGTTTGCCACAACGTCGCGCATGACGTTGAAGATTCGCTTCATTCGAGA
>MDSZ01229628.1_pt1 | contig 11558 bp, 10 predicted proteins | sample 811201 | NCBI WGS metagenome assembly MDSZ01 (sample SAMN05326647, study PRJNA326480) | marine metagenome | isolation source: seawater | place: Indian Ocean: North | collected 2010 | reverse complement strand
TGGGATTAGAGGTATGGTTGAAAGTGAAAGTAAAGAAATTTTGACCAATTTATTCAAGAGTGCTGCCAAAGATTGTTTTATATATACCCATCAATGGACAGTAGGGGATGTTGTTTTTTGGGACAATAGATCAACAATGCATAAAGCTTGTGAGTATGACCTCAAGTATTCAAGGCGAATGCAAAGAACAACTATTCGTGGGGATTCTCCAATTTAATATTTGGGAATTGGAATTAGGTTTATTAATTTTTTTTGAACATTTGAAAATCGACGAGTTTTTGAAAATTCAACTTTTTGGATAAGAGCGAATATGTTGCATGTAAGACAAATACTTAAAAACCTTTTTCATCTCCCAATTAATTTGTTGATCTATCGGGTTAAGCTAATAAGTTCTTTTTTTGCAAATCGAGCCATTTAAGCAGATTGTGAGAGCAATAGAACTATCCAAAACATTATTAATTATATAAACTATTTTGTTGTAATGAGCTTAAAGTAACCTTTTCGAGTGAATAATTAGGATTAATGTTATGCTGAAATGGTTCAAACGCCGACTTTATAGAATTAATGTCATGGCTGAAGTCAAGACCATGACACTTATGTTTGGTGAGGCAGGCGATCTGATAGACAAACACGAGGGTATTCAAAAAAGTATAAGTGTTAATTTTGATGACAAAGTCACAGAAGCAGAATGTGCTCTTTTTATAGCTTGTTCTCTTTTGCGTGATAGTCTTCAAGAGGAGGGCGTAAGCGCTGATCGAAGCACAGAAATAATCAATGAATTAGATGCATTTGCCTCCCTTGATGCGGATCAGCAACGGATCGTAAAGCGCTCAATATCAGATGACTCCTTTGATAAAGATTTCTTTTTGGGGCGGTGTATCTGGTTGCTGATGTGGGGACAAGATATGCTTTTAGCGGAAAGAATCAATACGCATCAATTTGGGATGCTTAAAGAAGAAATCTACGGAGGGTTGCGGGGGCAATCACCTCAGGACCTTCAGGTTAGTAAAGCAACCCGAAGCTAGTTTTGAGCAAAAAAAATATTTATGCACAAGACGTAATAATTGTATTTCCGTTTAAATTTTAAAACAGATAGTTTTGTTAGAACCTAGTAATAAGATCAGCATTTTTATTAAGCAGATTTTGAACGAGGGTGCATAAATGTAATTAAGTATTTATGTGGGACATGTTTATTGACTGGAATTTTTACTTTCTAAAAGTAGAGGAAGAGATGACGAAAATTGAACGTAAGGCGATCATTGGCCATAAAGTTCGCCGCTTCCGTCAGAACAGAGGTATCAGGCAAACTGATATGGCAGCTATGCTTGATATCTCGCCAAGCTATTTGAATTTAATTGAGCATAATCAGCGCCCAGTTACAGTTTCACTACTGTTTAGTTTAGGACAGGCATATGATATCGACTTAAAGGAATTTGCTGAGGACGATGATGCGCGGTTTGCCGCTGAATTAGGAGAGGTCTTTGCAGATCCACTATTTGAGGAAGAAGCAGTTGGTAACAATGAAATACAAGAACTTGTAGCGTGTGCGCCTAAAGCAGCACAATCCATAGTTAAGCTGTATAGTTTGTACCGTCAGATGTGGGAAACTGCGCAACATCAAGCATACGCAAGTGGCCTACGGGAGAATGCGATCACACCGAGTCATCATACATCTTCCGTTGACCAGGTTCGTGACTTTGTAGAACAACGGTCCAACTACTTCGAAGACTTGGAAACCATTTCTGAGAGCCTGTGGGCTGATGGTATCTTGGATCAAGGTGAAGTGTATCGAGGTCTATCTTTGCACCTTGAAAAAAAAATAGGGGTACAAACTAAAATTATGCCAGTATCTGTATTAGGTGACGTGCTGGCCCAATATGACCGTCACCGCAAACGCATTTTGCTCTCTGAAGTCAATCTACCTGAAGATCGTGCCTTTCAAATAGCAGTGCAGTACTCTCTTTTGTTGCATGGAACTGTTTTGGACAAAATAGTTGCCGAAGCTGACCTGTCCTCAAAAGAAGCTCGTGAATTGCTGCGTTACGTTCTTGCAAACTATCTTGCAGGTGCGTTGATGATGCCATACGAGCCATTTTTCAAAGCCGTTCAGGAACTGCGTTATGACATAGTGCTTTTAAGGCGTCGATTTGGATCTAGTTTTGAGCAAGTCTGTCACCGCCTCACTTCCCTACAAAGGTCTGGTATGCGTGGAGTTTCATTTTTTTTCTTGAGGGTTGATAATGCTGGAAACGTCTCGAAACGTCTGAGTGGTGGGGGGTTCCAATTTGCACGTTTTGGAGGAACTTGTCCGCGGTGGATGGTGCATGATTCATTTTCTACTCCTGGGGAAATTCTGAGCCAAATTATCCGCATGCCTGATAACGCCACTTTTTTCACTATTTCGCGAACTGTTAAACCGGGTGGAACTGCTACTACAAATCATGTGCCGTGGCATGCAGTCGCTGTAGGCTGTGACATACGTGATGCTAAGCACTTAGTTTACAGTGATGGCTTAGACGTTACTAACCGTGATAATCAAACACCAACGGGCCTAAACTGCCAGTTGTGCGATCGTTTTGAATGTGTGCGTAGAGCCTATCCGCCAATAAATCGTGCACCAGTAATTGAAGAAAATGTGCGACGTGCGGTTACCTTTACTTATTTAAGATAAAAAGAAAAAACAGCAAAAATAAGGATTTGATCCTGACGATTTAGCTATAAAATCATTCTCACACAATTTAAGATTTGTTAACTAAAAGGGCCAGCAGGTCCTTTTTTTGTTTAAATCTTGAGTTTGAAACGAGAATAGTTATTTGCTAAAAGTTGACAAGTTTTGCAAATAAAACTGTAGATATTTTACAACATTTACAGTTTTACCTTTTTGCAATAAGCATTTTATAGACAATCAAAAAAAAATGCCTAGAACACTTCCACTCGGGTTGTGAAGCTACTCTTGATGTTAAATATGGGGCTGAAACAACATTATCAGTTCGTAGCTTTTCCTTAAAACTCTGAACGCTTCGAACTCAATCGCACTATGACAGTTATTGTGAGGTTGCGTGAAAATTAAAAGGAAGGATGATAAGAATGCTTATCAATAAATTACTAAAGGGTATTACGATTGTTTCTTTGGCAGTCATCGCACCACTTGTAGCATCAGCAGATTGGGCACCAAAAAAGCCAATTGATTTCATTATCATGGCAGGCAAAGGTGGCGGTGCAGACAAGATGGCTCGGTTGATGCAAAGTGTCATTCAAAAAAATAAAATGTCGTCTATGCCGCTAACACCAATAAATAAGTCAGGCGGCACGGGCGCAGAAGCTCTGGTTCATCTTAAGCAAAAAACTGGTGATGACCACACAATCATGGTCACTTTGAATAGTTTTTACACTACTCCTATGCGCCAATCTAAACTTGGTATTGATGTAATGACCTACACGCCTATTGGTCGCATGGCTGAAGATACCTTCTTACTATGGGTCAAATCCGATAGTGGTATTACCAATGTTGATGAATTTGTAGCTGCTGTTAAAGCAAAAAAGGAAGGTGAATGGCTTATGGGAGGGACTGGATCTGGTTCTGAAGATAATATTCTTACTGATTACCTGAATAAAACCTATGGGTTAAAAATAAAATATATCCCCTACAAAGGTGGAGGAGCTGTTGCAAAGGCGCTGGCAGGTGGGCACATTCATTCCACCGTTAATAACCCTTCCGAGCAGGATGGTTTTTATAAAGCTGGGAAGACTAGACCATTGGCTGCATTTACTGATGAGCGTTTGGCGATGTATCCAGAAGCACCAACTTTCAAAGAGTTGGGAAAGGACTTCTCCTATTTTATGCAACGAAGTGTTGTTGGTGCACCGGGTATGAGTAAGGAAGCAGCTTCCTACTATCAAAAGTTATTTGCGGACGTGTACAAAACATCTGAATGGCAATCATATCGTGCCAAGAAAAGCTTGCAAGGTGAGTTCTTGACTGGTGATGGACTAAAACAGTATTGGTCTCACGCTATTGATGTGCATAAAAGCCTTTTGAAATAAAAGGTAACTGTGAAGAGTTTTGATAAATAACCGCTCAGAGAAGGCTTTCATCTATGATACGAGCTGAATATACGATGGCAGCGTTGATGGCGGCCTTCTCTCTTTATACAATGTGGAAGAGTGCTGAACTGGAAATTGGATGGATCCCAAATCAGGGTCCAGGTGGTGGGGCTTTTCCGTTCTGGTTAGCTGCTGGCATGCTGATTTGCTGTGTACTTATAATCCTCCGTCAAATCCGTAAATCTGACGACGTTGAAGATCCTAAAAAGGTTTACATGGACAGAGAAACCTTTGTTTTATTTGCATTGGTTGCAGGTTCTTTAGTTATGACCGTTGGTTTAATCGAGTATGTTGGTGTCTATGTAGCAATCCCACTTTTTATTGCTTTTTATTTGCGCATTATGGGTAGTCACAACTGGCTTCTGACTGGATCGATAGCTACCGCAACGCCGATAATTTTATTTTTCTTTTTTGAAATAGCATTAAAAATTACGCTACCCAAAGGAGTTACAGAACCCATGTTCTATCCATTATACGGTTTATTCCTCTAAAAGGGTCTGGAAGCTATGGAAATTGTAACACTTTTAATGAATGGGTTCTTTCTCGCATTTGAGCCTCTAAATCTTTTTCTCATTATTGTTGGTGTTGTGCTCGGACTATTTATTGGTGCCATGCCTGGATTAGGCTCAGTAAATGGTGTGGCTATTTTGTTGCCTATGACATTTTTAGTACCGCCGACATCAGCGGTGATTTTCTTGGGTGCTATCTACTATGGTGCAATGTACGGTGGTGCGATCAGCTCTATTATGCTTGGCATACCGGGAGCTTCTACAGCGGTCGCCACGACTTTTGATGGTAGACCATTGGCTCTGAAGGGTGAGGCAGATAAGGCTTTAGTTGCGGCAGCAACTGCTTCATTTATAGGAGGTTCTATTTCAGTAGTGTTGTTCACTCTGTTTGCACCCCCCTTGGCTGATGTTGCTCTTGCTTTTAGTGCACCTGAGGAATTCGCTTTGATGCTTCTGGCCTTTGCAACTTTTGTAGGGCTCGGTGGTGATGATATTCCAAAGACTTTTTTTTCTATTTTTATAGGCCTCGTTTTCAGCGCTGTTGGACTAGACATAATTAGTGGTGAACCACGACTAATATTTTTGGACCTGCCTGGATTCTTTCACGGCATAAACTTTTTGGTTTTAGCTATCGGAATTTATGGTATCGGTGAAATGTTATGGACCATTGAAACAACTAAGGGAAAAGTATTAATCTCCCAAGCTCACATTACAATTAATCGTATATTGGATGCTCTGATCAGCCTTAAAAATGGTTTTAAGGTCATGATTATGGGATCATTTCTGGGTTATTTTGTTGGCATTCTTCCAGCAGCTGGTGCCACACCCGGTGCATTGATGGCCTATGGTGTTGCTAAGGGTATGTCGAAAGACCCTGATAGTTTTGGAAAGGGTAATACGAAAGGTATTCTGGCTCCAGAGTCAGCTAATAACGCTGCAAGTACAGGATCCATGCTACCTATGCTGACGCTTGGAATTCCCGGGTCACCAACTACGGCCATTTTGCTTGGTGGTATGGTTATATGGGGCCTTGACCCAGGTCCAATGTTATTTGTAGAGCATAAGGAATTCGTATGGGGGTTGATAGCAAGTTTGTACGCTGCGAATTTTTTTGCGGTAGTTATTAATCTTGCATTCATCCCGGCTTTTCTTTGGGTGTTAAGAATGCCTTTTACCATCTTAGCGCCGATAATTTTTGTTTTGTGCCTTATCGGGGGCTATGCACCAACTCAAGATATGCATGATGTATGGCTGATGTTGGTCTTTGGTATTGTTGGTTATTTGATGCGCAAATTAGACTATCCCATGGCCCCTGCAGTATTAGCAATAGTGCTGGGTCCGCTTGCCGAAACCTCGTTGCGTCAATCTCTTTTGATGTCAAGTGGATCGTTTGATATTTTTCTTTTTAGACCAATCTCTGGTGCGATCACAGCCATAGCTATTACTCTACTATTTATGCCTCTTATAAAATCATTTAACAGTATGATGCGTCGCCAAATGTCCAAATGGCCCCTTTAGGTCTTAAAGCAAATGACTGAGTATTTATGAAAACAATGCCTGAGCCCAAAACGGTTTTTGATCTTTTAAAAGCCATCCAAAACCCAACAACTGTCGCTTTGTCGGCGCCTAATCGTCCTGACCTGAATTATCAGGGTTTATTGAATTTGATTGAGAGTAGTGTTGAGGCTTTAACTAAACTGGGGATTGGACGAAATGATAGGGTTGCCATTGTGCTTCCCAACGGCCCTGAAATGGCAAGCGCTTTCGTAACTATTGCAGTTGTGGCGACGACCGCACCTCTCAATCCTAACTATCGAGGTGAGGAATACCGTTTTTATCTTACAGACTTAAAAGCTAAGGCCTTGGTTGTCGAAAAAGACAGCACCTCTCCATCTATTGAGGTTGCCAATCAGTTGGGTATTCCAGTAATTCGGTTGCATGTAAGGAAGACTATGGCTGCAGGTGAATTTGATATTGTTGCTAACGAAGGGGTGCAAAGTACTGGTGTGCCTGATTTTTCAGGATATGCTCAGGCTGATGATGTTGGGTTGGTTTTACATACATCTGGTACGACCTCCAAGCCGAAGCTAGTTCCTTTGACCCAGCGTAACTTAGTTACTTCGGCTTTCAACATTGGTTGTGCGTTAGCTCTTGATCCAACTGATCGTAGTATGAATATCATGCCATTGTTTCATATTCATGGGCTTATTGCTGTTATATTGTCTTCTCTGGCGTGCGGTGCCAGCGTATACTGCACTCCTGGATTCAATGCCTTGAAGGCGTTTAAGTGGTTTGCTGATTGTAAGCCGACTTGGTACTCAGCAGTACCAACTATGCATCAAGCAATTCTCAGTCGAGCTGAGAATAATACTGATATTGTATCTAATATGAACCTTCGCTTCGTCCGTTCGTCTTCATCATCGCTTCCACCCCAAGTTATGGCTGAACTAGAAAAGACGTTTGGTTGTCCAGTGATTGAAGCTTACGGCATGACGGAAGCAACCCATCAGATGGCATCAAACCCATTGCCACCGGCTACCCGCAAGCCCGGCACCGTTGGTGTTGCAGCAGGCCCCGAGATTGCAATCATGGGAGAGCGGGGGCAATTTCTGAGAGACGGCGAGACTGGCGAAATTGTCATTAAGGGTGAAAATGTAACTTATGGTTATGAAAACAATCCCAGAGCAAATAAAGAAAATTTCACTAATGGCTGGTTTCGTACTGGTGATCAGGGTGTTTTGGATGATGAAGGTTACCTTTCTATAACTGGGCGGCTCAAAGAAATTATTAACCGGGGTGGAGAAAAAATATCGCCACGTGAAGTTGACGAGGTGTTGATGGACCATCCTGCTGTGCAGCAGGCCGTTACCTTTGCTTTACCCCATGATAAGCTCGGTGAGGATGTCGCTGCGGTTGTAGTGCTTCGCGATGGTGTGCATATTAAAGAAAATGATATTAGAAATTTTACTAGGGAACATTTGGCTGACTTCAAAGTACCTAGGAAAATAATTTTCCTAGATGAAATCCCAAAGGGTGAAACTGGAAAGTTACAACGAATTGGATTGGCTGAAAAATTGGGGCTTGTTTGATGAAAATATGTATTTACGGTGCGGGTGCGATTGGGGGCTACATGGGAGCTGAACTTGCGCGTAGTGGTGCCGATGTCAGCCTCGTAGCACGTGGGCCGCACTTAGCGGCGATGCGCAAAGATGGTCTTAAATTGCGCATCGGGAATGAGGAATATGTTACGCACCCCAACTGTACTGATAGCCCAGCTGATCTGGGCCCACAAGATTTTATAATTGTCACGCTTAAGGCTCATTCAGTGCCTAGTGTAGTGGAGGCAATGCAACCCCTTTTGGGAAAAAATACAGTAATGGTAACTGCAGTTAATGGTGTACCTTGGTGGTATTTCTATAATTTTGGTGGGGCCTATGAGGGCCAGCGTGTTTTTGCGGTTGATCCTGGTAACGCCCAATGGGATGGTATCGGCCCGGAACGTGCGATTGGTTGCGTTGTTTACCCAGCCTGTGAAATTGTAGAGCCGGGTATTGTCCAGCATATAAGTGGAAATAAATTCACTCTTGGTGAGCCTAGTGGAGAGAGGACGCAACGTATTGAGAATCTCTCCCAAGCCTTAATTTCTGCCAATATGAAGGCTCCGGTCCGTCCTCGTATACGCGATGAAATTTGGATAAAACTATGGGGTAACCTGAGTTTTAATCCCATCAGCTCTTTGACATGTGCAACACTAGAAGAAATTGCGGAAGATCAAGGAACTCGCACGGTTGTGAGAGACATGATGATTGAAGCACAGGCGGTAGGTGAGGCTCTTGGTGTGAAATTTCCCGTAAGTGTTGAAAAGCGTATTAATGGCGCTGGCGCTGTTGGTGCGCACAAAACATCCATGCTTCAGGATTTGGAACTTGGCCGTCCTATGGAAATAGATGCCTTGGTAGCTTCAGTTTCTGAGATGGGTGCTATGGTGGGGGTTAAAACTCCAACCATAAATACTATTTTGGCTCTGGTTCGTCAACGTGCTCGCATAGCTGGGTGTTATTAATTTTTGTTTGTTTTATTGATTGAATTTTCCGCATTGTGAAATTCTATATATGAAAAGTTACACACTATGTTGTAGGGAGTGTTGTTAATAAGGGTTTCTAGGCTACTGACATAAAGAAGATTTAGGTTAAAAATTTAATTTGGAAAGTAAAAATATAATGAATTTCCCACAACTTATAATCCCTGATACGTTAGCAGCAGGTCCAGGACCAGGTAACACGGATCCACGTGTTCTAGCAGCGTTTGGTAACTCTGGTATTGCTGATCATATGCAGGCTGATGTAATCCGTGGCATGCAAGAATGCAAAGTAATGCTTCGCGAGTTATTTGGTACTAAAAATATTTATACATATGGTATTGCCGGTACAGGTTGGAGTGGTTTGGACAGCATGCACAGTGCTATACAGCCTGGCGATAAAGTAGTGGCTTTTAACAACGGTACCTTCAGCGGTATTGACTGTCATACCATTAGAATGAAGGCCTCATTACCAGCTGATTTTGCAGCTGATCCGATGCATCCAAAACCCGCAAACGTTAAGGTGGTTGAAGTAGCACATGGTACCTCTGTAACAGGCCAAATGGTGGACGATGCATTGGCTGGACAAAATGCAATGTGGGCAGCAATGACGCACTGGGAAACTGGCAGTGGACGTATCAATGATATTCAAGGCTTTAGCGATGCATGTCTGAAGCATGGTGTTATGGGCCTTGTTGACGCAGTTTCCAGCCTTGGAATAGAAGATTTCAATACTGACGACTACCCTGGTGTTGTCGGTTGGGCATCATGCCCACAAAAAGGCGTCTTAGCCCTGCCATTAACATATGCTCCTGTTACCTTTACTGATGCTTTCATTGAAGTTGTAGCCAAACGTGGATGTGCAAACTTTGTAAATCATCCCATACTCAATGCACGCCATTGGAGCATAGTTGAAGGTAAGGACGTAGAAACAGCTGGTTATCATCAGACGCATTCGTGTTACGCAGTCGCATCTTTTCATGAAGCCTTGCGTATTAGCCTAGAGCATGGACGTGCAAAAAAAGCAGCTGATTATGCATTTCATGAGAGTGTACTTAGTGAGGCTGTGACCGCCATGGGTTGTGATGTGACATCAAACATGACGAGCCTTGTAGTTCTTAATCTTCCAAAGGTACTGGCGGGACAGGAGAAAGAGTTGGTTCAAGAATGTCGCGCTTCTGGCTTTGGAATTTGGCCAACGCTCTCTGAACCCGTTCAAGTTAGAATTGGTATTCTTAATCAATTATCAGAGGATGCTATATGTGAAATTGTAAGCCGCTTCGCTGATGCTATGATTCATAAAGGTGCCAACGATATTGATAAAAAAGCTGTGTTGGACCAGGTAAAAAAACGTTTTGCAAGTGCATAAAAAGTTTGAAACTCATAATAAAATGGCTAAAAAATTTGTTTCTCCTTAAACAAAATTTAATGCGAACATTTGATTTTTCCGCATTGTGAAAATCTATGTTTTTTTGTTGTTGCTCATCTTTATTTCAATTTGATCAAAAAAAGGTTAGTTAGGCTGAATTTTTTAAGATTTTTTGGTTGTTTTCGAGGTAATAAACGGATTTTAGTCAAAACTATAACTAAAATCCGTTTTGCCTAATACCAAGTTGAACAGTTGACATTTAATTCATCTAAGGTTTAATTGTCGAATTGTAGTTAACAAATAGTAAAAGCAAAAAAAAAATAAATAGTTAAATTCAAATAGGGAAGTTTTATATGTATAAAAATTTAATCAAAACACTTGGGGCCTCCGCTGCCGTTGCACTGATCACATTCGGCGCAACAGCGCCAGCAACTGCAAAGGTTGGCTTTGGAAAGCCCGGAGAGCCCGTAAATTTGGTAATAGGATATCAGCCTTATTACACAGAATCTTGGTCGGGTGTTGTGCTTAACGGAAAGCAAATGTGGAAAAAGCATCTACCTAAAGGTTCAACTGCAAAATTTGAGATTGGACTTCAGGGTTCTGTGATCGTTGGTAAGTTGTTAGGTGAAAAAAACCACATTGGATACATGGGTGATATGCCTGCTATTGTTTCTTCCATGAGAGAAAAGCAAGTTGACCTTCGCATGATTTCTGTTTTGGGAACATCTAAGCAGCAGTGCAACATCTTTTTGGTCCCCAACAATGCACCAAAATTTAAAAATGGTATGGAAGCAGTCAAGTGGATGGACGGAAAACTGGTTGCAGCGCCTCACGGTGCCTGCACAGACCGTTTTGCTCTTTTGGCTTTCGAACAAGCTGGAATTAAGCCTTCTAAATATTTGAACCAGAACATTGAAAATATTACGAAGAACCTCGAAGCAGGTAAAATTGCTGCTGCAGCAATCTGGGAGCCAACTGCATCAAAAATTGTAATGAAGGGAATTGCTCGTCGAGGAGCAACAGGCGCCGACTTTACGGGAGATGACTCTGGAGATGCAGGTTTCTTGGTAATGATGAATGAAATTATTCAAGACCGTCCAGATGTTCACAGGGGTTGGTTAGAAGCTGAGTTGGATGCCCAGCTCTTCCTTGCTGATTTAAGCAATGCAAGTGCTGTTGCAAAAATGGCTGATGATCAAACTGAAGGTATTGAAAGAAAAATTCTTTGGGCCTCTCTCTATCAGGATGAAGCTGGAGTAAACAAGCTTACACTTGACTTTGTTTTCAACGACAAAGTTAAAACTATGCTTAAGGCTTCGACTGCATTCTTGGCAACAAAGAAGAAGTTTGGTAAGCGTAAAGAGTTGCGTCCAGAGTCCGTATGGGACGACATGGCTCGCAAAGTTATGAAAGACCGTGGTTTGACTAGCCCTCTCGGCAAAATCGACGGTGTACCAATGTCTCAATACAAGTAGTAATGTACTAGACGAAAAAACAG
>MDSZ01215148.1_pt1 | contig 11558 bp, 6 predicted proteins | sample 811201 | NCBI WGS metagenome assembly MDSZ01 (sample SAMN05326647, study PRJNA326480) | marine metagenome | isolation source: seawater | place: Indian Ocean: North | collected 2010 | reverse complement strand
TATACGATGAATGCCATCATGTATCTGCTGAAGTTTTCAGTAGAGCTTTATTTAATGTAACTACAAAATATAGTTTAGGGTTATCTGCAACTATGAACAGAAAAGATGGTCTAACAAAGGTAATTAAAATGTTTCTGGGAGATGTTGTTTATAAACTTGAAAGAAAAAACACTCACAATGTAGTTGTGAAAGCTATTTATTATGAAAGCGAAGATGAAGATTTTTCAGCAACAGAACTAAATTTCAAAGGACAAACACATTATTCCAAAATGATTAAAAAACTATGTGAATTTAACTACAGAACAGAATTTGTTTTGGATGTATTAAAAAACATATTGGCAAATGACGATGGAAATCAACAAGTAATTATTTTAGGTCATAATAAAAACCTACTTAAATATTTACATGACGCTATTGATCATAGAAATATATCTACAGTAGGTTATTATGTTGGTGGAATGAAAGAAGAACAACTAAAAGCAAGCGAAACAAAAAAAGTAATTATTGGAACTTATGCTATGGCTGAAGAAGGATTGGATATTAAAACTCTTACTACTCTAATTATGGCTACTCCTCGTGTAGATGTAACGCAAGCAGTTGGTAGAATTTTAAGGAAAAAACAATCACAGGCAGAAGTATATGATATTGTAGATCAGCATCCTGTATTTCAAAGGCATTTTGCTAAACGAAAAACATTTTATAAAAAACAAAACTTTAAGATTATAAGAAGCAATAATAAAGTTTTTAATAAAAATCAATGGGAAACTATTTATGACCCAAAGCAAAAAAAACTTAAGTTTAAAAAAAAGGGTGGCAAACAAGGATCCACTAAAATTAAAATTAAAACAGAAACTTCAGATAACGACCCTTTTATGAGAGGTAAATGTCTTCTTTAATTATATATTGCTCTAATAATAATAATAATAATAATTTTATAATTTTTTTAACTATAAAATTATTTAACTACTTATGCAGAATAAGTTCTTGTGTAATGATTATAATTATCATAAGAAGCGGGCATTTCTTTGTTAATGCTTAAAGGAGCTGTAGCCCATGGCTTGCTTCCTAAATTACTTCCGGGAGAAGAATATTTATTTCCACCACGTTGTGTTCTTCTTTTATTTCTTCTTTTGTTATTTTTTCTTGCCTTTTTAGATTTTCTTGCCTTTTTAGATTTTCTTTTACCACCAAAAAATGGACGAGCTAAAATTAGCGTCATGCATTTTCTACCTTTATTTCCTTTCTTCTTTTTGTTAGCTGTTTTTCTTTTAGCCTTTTTATTAGCCTTTTTTGCCTTTTTCTTTTTTCCTCCACACTGAGAATGACTACTTTGTGTATAAGCAGGATAAGAACCTCTTAATTCAGTTGTTAATTGTGCACCCTGAGCATCATATCCGTAACTGGGTGTTCCGGCATGATTAAATGTAGAATATGAATGATTTCCACCACCCATTTGCTTTAAATCTTTATCGCAGTTAGAATAAGTTACGCGACTTCCGCTACTATATCCTAAACCATTATGAGCATCCTTATTTAATGACTCAAAAGTTACACCATGCCCACCACCACCTTGCTTTCTTCGGCGACGTCTACTTCTTTTTTTCATGCTACGCTTCTTTTTCATACTGCGCTTCTTTTTCATGCTACGCTTTTTCATTTTTCTTTTTTTTCCACCAACCATAGAAGCTGGGCATCCAGCCTTTCCGGCGGTATTTTGAAATGTATTTTGGGTATTTGTTAATAATTCAGGTTGAACAGACATATATATACTGTTAATATTTTTTAGTTTTACTAAATTTTTTAGTAATAAAATTAATTTTTTCAAACGCATCGCATTTATCATTTGTTATTTCGATGGGTTCCCACAATTTATGTTTATTATTATACTTGCATTTCATAACAATTTGTTTTGAAATATTTACATACTTATCTTCGCTAACATCCTGAAATTCATCTTCATCATCACTTTCTTCCAAAGCATCAAGATTATCATTTTCTTTAATCCTTCTAAATATCTTATTCATCATAACACTTTTTTTATAGGAAGAAATAATAGAATGACCTATAAATTTCTCACTGTTATCTGTAAGCAAATATAAATCGTAAATATCATTTATTACATTTGCTCTTATCATCATGTTTGCAAAATATGTTTTATTTTCTCTTTTTTGCATTATTTCATTTAAATAAACTCTTCTTTTATACAATAGTCTTTGTTGTATTGCATATACGGGGTACTCTACTGTGTTATAAATTTCAATACATTCATCATAATCTGTTGTTATTATAGGCATAGATACCAACAACTCATTAGATGAATAAACATTGTGAGTCAAATTCTCAAATAATATTTTTAAATAATTAAATTTTTTATTCATAGTTAAATGACCAACATATTTATGCTTATAAAAATATATATCTTCACATGAAAAGTTACATATATTATTGCTTTTAAAATATGTTCCATAAATAATAGTACCTATTCCAGTACAAAGATATTTATTAAACATACACGTTTTTGCTTCGATATTAATAATTCTTTTATTACGTCTATCATATTTGATAAGCAAACATATTTGTTTATTTTTATAATGAGTAAACCATACAAAATACTTTTGACCTTTTGGTATTATAAAATATAAATTTGAGGTTAAAACTTTTTTATGTAATGTTTTTTCATAAGAAAGTTCAAATTTCGGAAATCTATTAATAAAATTTTTCTTATCATTAGAACTTAAAACAATCATCGACTAAATTAACTAATTTATTATATTTAAATAATTTTAATATAATACATAAATTACCATTAAAAAATCAATTTAATACTGTAATTCATAGTAAAGAAAAATAAACATAATCAAATATAAGGACTATATGTTGTAGAAGCTGCCCCACCACCACCTGTATTATTCACTCCATGTATAAAAGCGCCATTTTCACCATTCATTGAACTGTTCATACTATTACTTTTACCAGCTGTTGATGAAAGTTCTTTTAAATAATTTTTTAACTCTGTTTTCATTTTCTTACTTTGTTCCGCTTCGGTATCACTTTTATCCTTATGCAATGTATCATAAATTTCCTTATATTGTTCACTTGGTTTTTTAACTAAATCTTTTGTTTTTGGAACCGTTAAATTATTTTTAAAGTACAAATAAATATAGTGAACAGCAACTATAAAAACTAATGAAATTATTATTTGTCTTATTATCCAAAAAAACATTATATATTTAATTTACATTAACATTTCGCAAAAATAACCCACATCCTTTTTAATTAACATATCATCATAGTTTTTATCGCTTGAAAGATATATTTGATTTAGTTTTTCATCATAATATTCTAATATTAATGTTGACATAGAACTTTCGCTATTTATCATAATTTTTGTTAACTTTATTAATTTGTTATTTTCAGGTATTTTAGAAACAAAATTATCCTTTTTCCAATTATCTAAACAACATACAATTTGCTTATTGTTTACATAATTATTTAATACTTTAAAATCACATTTTTGATACATCATTAAGCAATAATGAATTTCATTTTTCTTTAAATATTGCTTAAATAACCCTTCTTTTGTTAAAATTAAAATATCCGATTTTTCTGTTGTATCATTTTGTTTTTTTAAACTTTTTAGTTTATTTAAAAATACAGGATCATTAATTTTTAATTCTGGAAAATAATATTTATAAAACATTTTAAATAAATATTTTGTAAACTATTTAAACTAATTTTGTAAAACTAATGTATAATGAAGGTAATTTTTGTAAATAAAGGAGGGTATGTTAAGGATTCTTCTATTAAACTTAATTCAATAAATGATTTATACAAAAAGTGTGGTTTAAAAACAAACAAGCATTTTGAAAATGTACATACATGGCATCATAAAGGAGCATATTACTCTGTTTTTGCAAAAGTTAATGGCAAAGCAAATACAGAAAATAAATATGAACTACCACCGCCCGTTGATAACGAACTATATTTTGGAACTATGGTAATCGTAAAACATTCAACCAAAACCCTTAAACATGTTGAAGATATTGATGATTTAACAAAAAAAGACTGGCTTGTAGTTTATGAAGAAATGTTTGGTGGATTTGAAGACTTAGATGAGGAAGAAGAAGAATCGGAGGAAGAAGAGATACCTGAACACCTAAAAACGAAGCAAGGATATATGAAAGATGGTTTTGTTGTAGATGACGATGAGGAAGATGATGACTATGAACCTGAGGATGAAGAAGAATCAGAAGAAGAATCTGAAGAAGATACTAATGAGGAAACAAATGATGATGATGATGAATCATATGAAGAATATTCTGAGGAAACAGATAATAATGATTCCGAAGAAGTTGATGAAGACGAACATGATGAGGAAGAAGATGAAGAAGACGATGATGATGAAACAGAATATAGCGAATTAAGTGAAGAAGAATATGATTAAAAAAAATATTTAAATTGATTTAAATAATTATATTATAATTTTAATCAATTATGAACATTGCAATTTCAAATCCAGTTTCTTTTAGAAATAAAATTAAAAAACAATTTAACACTATATTTAATGATATAAACATATCAAGAAATATTGAAAAGTCTGTATTTAACTATACGGTTATGGTTTGCAAAAGTAAAATGATTCTTTGCAAATGGAATAACCAATCTTTCATTCAAATTTATATTGACAGATTTAAAAGCTTATATAAAAATATAAAATCAAATAAATCCTTACAAAATAAAATAAAAACAAAAGAAATATCATATGATAAAATAAAAAATATAAGTCATCTTGAAATGAACCCAGAAAAATGGGATGCTAAAATTAAAGCAAAAATTAAAAGAGATAAAAACATGACAACCGTTGATATGTCATCAGCATCAGATGAATTTATGTGTTATAAATGTAAGGCGAGAAAATGCACATACTATCAGTTGCAAACCCGATCGGCAGATGAACCCATGACAACATTTGTTTCGTGTTTAAATTGTGGAAATAGATGGAAATGTTAATATTTATTTATTTATATAAATAAATAATTATGGCAGATAATGCAAGTTTAAATTTAATAGAAAATCCCGTTTTTAATTACAATTTAACTCCAGCAGATGCCAGTTATAATAGTGTTCAATATTTAGTGCTACAAGGTGTATTACTTAATCATACAGGTGTTTCAGATTTTTCAAATAATAATATAAATTTAGAAGATTCAAAAAAAATTTTAGATCAAAATGACAATATTTTTGGTTTTTCTTTTACACCTACAATTGATATTTCAAATACAGATGTTGAAATGTTTACTGCCATCGGTAGAGCTACATTTTATACATATGATTCTAATAGTAATATTAATACTAATATAACTACAAATTCTGTTGACAGTGAAGGTTTAAAATCAGTTACATTACTTAAACCTTATGAAACAATGAGTGATGCAAACAAACAAGTAGATTTATATACATCAATAATACCACACTCTGATATTCAATATTTAGGTTTTTTAGATAAAATTACAGTTACAATAGAAGAAAGTATTATATCAAATTTAAAACAACAAATACGAGATTTACCCACAAATATACAAACTATAAAAAGTAATCCAAATGTACCAGTTAATACAATTAGTACCTATTCGCCGGGTAATAATATTCATTTAGAAATTTTCTTCTATGAATGGAATTATTTAAATGGCCCATGGTTTAAAAAAAGTTACAATACAATTATATTTGAAGATGATAGTGAAAATTATGGTTTACCAAACTTATTAAATATTTCACAAGAAATCTCTGTACCTTTTATTAGAAAAAGTTTCAATGTTTTAAACTACAATACTAATATAGATATAAGTAATAGCGACAGTAATGGATTAAAACACTACACCTACGATATACCAAATAATGGTGTTTATGATAATACTGCCGATACAAGCGATAATTATGTAACTGTTTATAAAAAAACAGAATCCGATGGAGATATAAACAAATTAACAATTTATAACCCAAAATACACAAAATATTTTTTTTTCTGGACTTATAAATTTAAAAATGCTGGAACAATTCAATTTACAAGAACCGAAAATAATCTAACCCATACAGAATCATATGATCTCGAAGGTTATCATCCTTACTACACTCCAGGTGTTTATATTAGACAAACCAATGGTTTACCTGGTGACGATTTTAGTATTTATTTTAGTGTAAGAAATATTTACACAGAACCAAAAGACAATTATTTTTTAGGAACTTATTATTCGGAGGTTTATAATGATTATACATACATTGATTTATCTAATGCAAGAGTTATTCAACCAACTGAACCATCTTATATTTGGAAAGATCATAAATTAACAATAACAGTACCTGTTAATGATGTAAGAGATATTACTTATAATTATATAAAAAGATTTACAGTAGAAAAATTAAAAAAATATTATTTTGGAGCAGATGATACTACATATGTACATTTGTATTCAAATAATGAAATTACAAGAGTTTTTATTAATTTGTATAAGTTTGAAGTAAAGGCAGATGCAGAAAATCCCGATATTCACACCATTGAAGATATATATGGAAATAAATATGAAATAAATGATTCTAATAGGGTTAATCATTCAGCCAATAGATTATATAAAGTTAACGCTATTTCAAAAGAAACTTTTTTTAACCAAAATATTACTATTAAAACACAAGAAGGTTTAAACATATCTCCGACTACTTTTTCCGAAATTTATGATTCAGCACAAAATACATATAATGTAGAAGACGCAGGTTATACAACATTTTCAACAACAGATAACATTTATTCTTTTGAGTATAAAAAAAACTTTAATAACACAGGAAATGAAATTCGAGAATTAAATTATAATAATATATCAATTGATGAGAATCAAATAAATAAACTAACATCTCATGGAAATAACGAAGGATTTGGAAAATCCATTAAAATGTATGGTAACTATATTGCTATTGGAGCTCCAAATCACGATAACAACAGAGGTTGTGTTTATATATTTAAAAATATAGTAGATGTAGAAAATAATATTAATAATTGGAAAGAAATTGGGAAGTTAACATCTCCAGACAAAGATAACGACGGGTCCGGCAATGCTTATTTTGGTCATTCTGTATCAATATGGGGAGTTGAAATTGGAGAAAATTCAAATGATGTGGATGTAACTACACAAACACAATCATGGTTAGTTATTGGATCACCGGGATGTCAAAATAATAGAGGACGTGTTTATATTTTTAAAAAAGGTATTGAATATGCAAATGATATTTATGGAAATACTACAAATATAATAAAAAATGAAAATTTTGTTCAATATAGCGATTTATCTGATAATGATCTTATAAATTTCACACAAGAAACAGAAAATGATTTGAGTGGCAATGAGACTTTGGTATTTCTTGATCCACCCAATAATACGATTCCAAGTCCAGCTGATGGATCAATTCCTGATATTAGTTTAAATGGAAATTTCCCAAATAACTATTTTATGGGTCATATTCAAAATTCTCAATTAGGTTGGAGTGTAGATATAAATGCTGATATAGAATATGATACTACAGGAGAAATCATTGATCAAACAAATACAGGTTACGGTATTCAAATAATAGCAACGGCTCCAAATGAAACAACTATAGGTGGAACTACTGAAAATGCCGGAAATACTTATGTATATGCTTTTGATTTAAGTTATAATTATAGTAATTCTTTTGATGTATTGGGTATTAGCAAAGTATATAAATTTGGTGTCGTTGATTCGTCATCTAATTATTCACTTTCTGATGTATCAGGTAGTTTTTTTGGAAAAAATAAAACAGAATTATACTTAAATGATATGATTTTTTCTTCAAACGTAGCAAAATCTTACACGGATATAAGTAATTCAGGGATATCGTATTTATTTAATAGAAATAAAGAAAATGTATGGTATCAAAATGCATTTTTTAATTCTGATTATAATATTGAAAACAGTTTTTTTGCAACATCAAGTTCAATTACTAAAAATTATATTATTTTTGGAAATCCAGGAAAACAAGATGGATGTGCTATTATATATAGTAAATATTCCAATAATATTGACCCTGTAACAAATAAAGAATTTATTACTGGTAGTCAAATAACAGATGCCCAAGTTTTAAAATCATTAAATACAATACATGATATTTATCAGGAAGATTCAGGTGGTAATTTTCAATATTCAGAAGATTCTTCTGGTGAAAAAAAAACATTTACAAGTTGGGGAAAACCCAAAACTATGGAATTTATATTTAAAACACCTACATCATTAAAAGGTGTAAATGCAACCGGTTGTGGTGAAGAAATTATAGCATCTAATTACACGGATAATTATGGATGGAAATTAGTATTAACACACTATACCGTGGATCCAATGAAAGGTTATTCATATATTGATAAAAATGTTTATTATTATGATATAAGTGATACAACTTCTGGTGGCACACTTTTAAATAGTATAAAATTTGACGATAATGATAATGATAATACAAACGATTACATAGGATTTTTATCATGGGTAGCATATGGTGATAATACGTTTAGATCTCGATTTTTACAACCAGTAAAAGCAGATACAGTATATAACTTTGCAATGACAATAGAGTTAGATACTATAAACACAGGGTCAGATCAGGATGGAAATATAACATTTCCACATAAAAATTTTAATTTTTATTTAAATGGAACAAAACATACAAAATACAGTGCAATTGAAACAGCTTTATCATCAAATGAAACGCAATACAGATTTACAGAAAAAGGTACTTTCTATTTTAATTCGAATCGAAGAAATACATTGACAAATGCAAAATTATTACAATATAGAAATTGGGATAAAATATTAAGCGATGCTTCGTTAAATCAAATAAAATTTTTTACTTATGAAGATTTATCTAATAATGAGTTTTTTTCAGGTAATAATCCGGGAGATGGTTTGTCAGAAGATCAACAAGCCGATATTGACATTTCACAATGCGTTGTTTTAGACTTATCCAATGCAATATATAGAACTACTATTAATGTAGAACAAGGTGAAAATGAAACACCAACGGTATTTGAAACAGTTTTAGATGTAACGGAAGAAAATCCAAACAAAGATCAAAATTCAGATAGAAATCAATTATATGGCTATTTAAATAATAAAAAATTTAATTGGAAAAAAGAAATAACATTAGAATCTCCGCAAACAGATATTTCAAATAGCTATTTTGGTTCTTCATGTAGCATATACAATGACGACATTTACACTTTTGCTGTTGTAGGAGCTTGTCAGAATGTATCAAATAATCAAACAGTTGTATTAAATGATGTATTTTTCGTTTATACAAAATCATATAAATGGAATTTAATAAAACAAATTAATTTAAATACTAATTTATTATACACACAGCCTTTATATACTAACATTGAACAAAGCACTGGACAAAATTTATATGATATAAATATTTATAAAAATAAAATATTAATAGGAACTAATTCTGATAAAAATAACATAACAAATCAAAAAAGTTTTGTATATGCATTTACTATTGATGTAGGAAATAAATACTTATCTAAAAATGATATTGAAATAAATATACTTGGTGAAAATTCACAAAATCCAAAATATATATTAAATTCTATTGTTTATGATGAAAATAAATCATATTTACTTACCAAAGGTAGGTATTTAATAAAAAATATACCACAGCGTTTTCCATTGGCAATAGTACCCACTCTTAAAGAAATTTATAATATAGATTTTATAAACGTAGATAGAACTATTAATAAAGATAATAATGGTAATTTAATTAGATTAGATATAAGTGATAATGAAATAACAAATGATAGATATTCATATAAAGTAAGTATTTCTCCAGATGAAAGATATATATGTGTTAGTGGTTTAGGAATTGATATATCAAATTCTGAAATATTAACACACCACACCAACGGAAATGCTTATATTTTTGATTTATCTGGTTCTGATCAACAATCCAGTATTCCAAATTTTAATCCAAATTTAAATAACACTTTTAATTTAGGTCATGAATGGAATACTAAGAACCGTCCAACTTTAATGGAAAGTTATTCAGAATTTGGAAAAGAAACAGCATTAAACTCAAATTGGGCCTTGGTTTACAATGCAAAAGATAATAATGTAAGTGTATTTAAACATCAAAATGGGGTATGGGACTATTCTTTTAATTTAACATCTCCAAATAACCCATCACCACATCATTATTTTGGAAGTAACATTGTTATTGATAATAGTTATGCAGTTATAAGTAGTATAAAATATGCATCTAATTATCAAAGTTATACACAAAATTATACATCATCAAATTATCCTACAATAAATGGTATTAGTAATACATACACATATGATTTAACTTCTGATTTTGATATTATTCAAAATTCAACAGTAGAAATTAATTGTAGATTTACAAGTCAAATACAAAGTGGATTTACAGGAGCTGTATGGGTAATATTTAAGATAGAATCTTTTCAAGACAGCACAAGTTTAGGTGAAAGATATTTAACATATAAATCTCCAATTTATTGTTCACATAATAAAACAGAATTTGTAAACGAAATCATATCGGGATATTCATCATCAACTGATATTAGCGGTGTTATGGCTTTTCATACAAATACAAATAAATTTAAATTAAAAATAGAATTAGGATCTACACAATCAATTACATCAAATACAAATATTAATATTGAAAAGTTAGAAATAAAAAAAAGTGATCAATATGATGCTTACGCACATGTATACAACTTAGGAAGCGATAATATTACATATTCACATGATATTATAGTTAAAGAAAATTTAATTCCTATGACCCATAATAATACAAAAAATGATTATGCTGATATTTATGATGATACATATCAAATATCAGATAGAAGTTACGAAGATGTAGAAAGAGACCAAACACATTTATACCCAAAATCATATTTAAAACAATTAGGAATTAATGGCATGACTCTTAACTTAAAAGATCAAATATTAAGTATTGGTATTATTAATGAAGATTCAAACTTAGAAGGAGCTGTTTATTTATATAATGATGCATTAACAAACTCAAGTACAACACATTTTGCAAAACTAACATCTCCAGAATTAGATTATACAAATACAAATAATAACAACATATTTGGAAAAAGTATTTCTATGAATAATAATTATTTAATTGTTGGAGCACCTCAGTATGATAGCGAATTTATAAATGATGGAGCAGCCTTTTTATATAGATTAGAAAGTGACAATACATTATCTTACATTCAAAAACTAACAGGTAATACAAATAGTAATTATAATGAATTTGGATATAGTGTTGATATATATAATAATTTAATTGTAGCTGGTTGCAGAAGAGAAAATGGATTCTGGGATGATTTAACATCTTTCAATAGCGGTTCCGTTTATTTATTTAAAAAAACAGATATAACAACAAATAATCAAACAGAAACATTTATAAATTCTATTACAAAATTAACAAGCGGTGAAGATACAATGGGTGGATTATTTGGACATTCTGTTAAGTTA
>MDSZ01121204.1_pt1 | contig 11558 bp, 9 predicted proteins | sample 811201 | NCBI WGS metagenome assembly MDSZ01 (sample SAMN05326647, study PRJNA326480) | marine metagenome | isolation source: seawater | place: Indian Ocean: North | collected 2010 | reverse complement strand
TTAAAAATATACTCAGTTGAAATTTTTTAATTTTTTTTTGTAAAATATTTTTCTTCATTAAAAGGATTCCATAATCTATATACTTCATGTTTGAATTTTTTATTTCGTGATTATAAAGAATGTAATTTTTTTTTCTAATTACATTATTTTTATGATTTTTATCTTGATTTTTTAATATTACCATTAGCACGGGTTTCCTATTAGCAAGATATCTTGTGTACATTTTTTTCAAATTTAAAAATAAAAAACTATCACCATTCATTACATAAAAATATTTATCAAGTTTATTGTAAATTTTAGAAATTGCTCCACCAGTACCCAACAACTTTTTACCTTCATTGGATATTTGAATATCTAATTTAAATTTATTTCTATTTTTAAATATATATTTATTTATTTGTTCTCCTTTATATCCAACACACAAAAATACTTTTTTGACTTTATTCTTTTCAAGATTTTTTAATAACCAATACAAAAATGGCTTTTTATTTATTTTAATTAAAGCCTTAGGTAAATTTTTGTTGATTACTCTTGCTCGCGTTCCTAAGCCACCACACAAAATTACTACTGGAGGAAGCATTTATATAGTCTTGGTGCCATTAAGATCAAAATTAAATTTTAATTCTTTCAAATTAAAACTATTCATTTTTTTAATTAATTTTTTTTTATCTTTTGCATAAAACATCAGAAATCCACCACCTCCTGCTCCAACTAATTTTCCACCTCTCGCACCATTTTTAAGAGCTTCATTATAAATATAATTAATTTTTTTATTTGAAATATTATTAGATCTTTCAAGTTTTTTTAACCAATGATATTTCATTAATTCAGCATATTCATCTAAATCACCATTTTCTAATAATTTTTTTGTCAAGTAGCCCATTTTTTTTACTTCTGTTAGATTCTTAATCATTGTATCTAAATTTTTTTTAGAGTCATCGTCTTGTTTTTTTAGTATTTTTGAAGCTGACCTTGTGTAACCAGTAAAAAATAATAAAAGATTTTCTTCTAATTTGTAAAAAGTTTTATCTGAAAGTACAATTTTTCTTACATTAACATTTCCTTTTTTGTTTATAGTTAAACTTTTTATACCACCGTAAGAAGAAATATATTGATCCTGTTTTCCAACTGGTCTTTTTAATTTATTAATTTCAATATCACATGAAAATTCTGCTAATGTTGTTTTTGAAATATTTAGATTATTAAATGCATATAAAGCTTTAACTAAAGAATTTGTAAAACTTCCTGATGAACCTAAACCTGTACCCGAAGGTATATCTGCAAGGGTAGTAATTTCAATTCTTTTCTTTTTTTTAAAATTTAAGTTTTTTAAAACTTCTCTAATGATCGGATGTTTAATATTATTTATTTTATTTACTAGTTCATGACTTGAATATTTTAAAAAAATACCATCTGAATATGGTTCTATTATACTTGTGTAAACGTACTTATCGATTGCAGCAGAAATAACATAACCTCCATGATTTTGATAGTAAGATTTTATATCTGTTCCACCACCACCAAGTGATATTCTAAGCGGGCTTCTAGCAATAATCATATTCCTAAGACACTAGTCTTGTAACATTTATCAATGATTTTGAGGTTTCTGGATGCATTTATTATGCTACTTTCAATTGGTTTATCTTGAATTATTTTTAAAAAAAAATCATTAATTTCACTTTTCCATGACATATCTTTTTTATTAGAAAATTTCCAATTTTTTATAGTAGGAATTCCCATTCGTTTCCTCATTTTATATAATGTTAGATTTTCTGTTCCATAACTTTTACCAAGTCCATTTATTTCAATTTTTCCTTTTTCACCAAATATTTCAAAAGAAAATTTATTTTTCCATTCTGTACATGAACAGTGTAAAAATGCGATTTTATTTTTTTTTGTACTTAATATCAAAAATGCATTATCATCAACTTTTCCATCTGACTTCCAAAAATATTTTCTTAGTGATGATTTTACAGAGACAAATTCACCCAAAAATAATCTGGATAAATCAATTAAGTGTGAACCTTGATCAATTAGTTCTCCACCTCCAGAAATTTTTCTATTCATTCTCCATTCCTTATCATAATTTAATCTTGCTCCATGGCCATACCTAGCTCTAATATACAAAATAGACCCAATATTATTAGAGTTTATTAATTTTTTTGCTAAAATTATAGATGGATGAAATCTATGATTATAACCTACATGAATTTTAATTTTTTCAGTTTTTTTTAATTTTTTTAAAATATATAAAATTTGTGAAAGATTTTTTGCACCAGGTTTTTCTACTAAAATGTGTTTTTTTGAGGAAATTCCTTTCAATAAAAACTTTTTTAAGCTGTTATGGAATGTACAAATAAATAATACCTTAATTCTTTTATCAAAAATTAGTTCATTTTCATTTTTATATGATTTACAATTAAACTCCTTCGAAAAGAATTTAGATTTATCTTTATCAATATCATAACATCCTAATATTTGTTTCTTATTTAAAGCATAAGCTCTTTTTAAACCAATAAGTCCACATCCAATAACCCCAACAGTTAATTCATCAATTTTTTTAATTTTAGTCATTATCAAAAAATTTTAAGTTTCTGTCCCGCCCTGCTAATCTTCTCAAAGTTCCAACATCTGAATTTTTTAATTTATTTTTATATTTATGGAAAGATTTCCAATTATCCCATAAAACACTTATAAGCTTACCCGAAATTCCATCACTTTTTTTATGAGATAAAAATTCTATTAATTCTAAAATTTTATTTATGTCTGTACCTCCATTTTGTTTACTTTTTAAGGATTTAATATAAAATTTTTTTCCTACTCTTTCTGGACTAGTCCTTATCACTTTATCTAACATTCTTGTATTAACTATACCAGGTGCAATAGAATTAGCATAAATCTTTTTATTACTTAGCTCTACTGAAAGATTTTCTATAAACCGTACTATACCTATTTTACTTACAGCATATGAACTAAAATTTGGAAATGGTGAGGCTGCACCTCCTCCAGCTAATTGAATAATTTTTCCATAATTATTTTTAACAAAATGAGGAATAATTTTTTTAATAAAATATACCGAACCTAGTAAATTGATATTTATTGTTTCAACCCATTTTTTCCAATCTAAATCATTAATTTTGCCTATTGGCCCGTAAATACCTGCATTATTGATTAAAATATCAATCTTATTATATTCTTTAAAAATCTTTTTAAAAAACGAATTCACACTTTTGGTATTCGAAATATCAACTGTATTAAAATTAATCTTTCTACTGGTGAATTTTGCTAATTTTTTTTTGGCAATTTTATTTTTTTTTGAATCTCTTCCACACAATATTAGTTCAGCATCTTTCTTTGCAAAATGCTCTGCGATGTGATAACCAAGGCCTCTATTAGCTCCTGTAATTAAAATTGTTTTACCTTTAAAAAAATTTTTTTTAAACATTTTCGAAAGACTTATAATTTAAATTAGAATTAATAAATATATCTTTGTTTTTACCACTACCATCAATAACTAATGTTTTCTTTGTTATTTTATTTTTTAAAAACTCTAAATTATTTATTTTTTTAAATAGTAAAATTATATCAAATTTTTTTTTGCTATTTTGACTAATAAAATATTTTTTAATTTTTTTAATCTCATTTGAGTTATTTAATAAATATTGATCAATTATATTAATATTATTATTTTTTTTTAAATATAAAAAGATATTATATGGAAGAGATCTTCTTAAAGTTGTCGTATTATCCTTATATCCTAGGCCAATCTGTAAAATCTTCTTTTTTTTTCTACTATTTAAATTGCTTTTAATAAAATCTTTAAACCAAATTGAATGCAAATTATTACTTGAATTAATTGATTTTAATATTTTGTTATTAGTATTGTGTTTTGTTGAATTTTTTAATAAAAAATTAACATCTCTAGCAAGAGTGCCTCCAGAATATGCATTTCCAATACTTAAATATGATTTTGCTCCTATTCTTTGGTCTGTTTTGACAGCTTTTTCTAGATCTTGAAATGGAATTTTATATATTCTCGAAATTTGACCTATCTCATTAATAAACGATATTGAAAGAGCCAAGAATGAGTTTATCACATGTTTAGTCATTTCAGCTGTTTCTGGAGTAACAAATACTTTTTTACATTTAATTTTCTTTAATAAAGATAATATTTTTAATTTATTTTTTTTTTGATTTCTTTTTCCAATTATAAGTCGATCAGGTCTAAGAAATAATTTAATTGAATTTCCTAATCTTAAATTCTCAGGTATATAAGCGATATCTATGTTTTTTTTAATATACAATTTTTCAAACTTTTCCAGTTTGCTAATTGTTTCAATAGGAATTTGTGAAGAAATAATTAATAGTGTGTTTTTGCTTAAATATTTAAGAATAATTTTTATTTTTTGTAAAATTTGATTAGGATTAGAATTATCATTGTCATCAATATTGCTATCATATGTTACCCAAACTACTTTAAATTTTGATAATTTTTTAAATTTATAATCAAAAAAAATTTTTTTGTTTTTTTCAAAAATTGATCGAACTGATGGTTCATCAATTGGTAAGATATTATTTTTAAATTTTTCTATAATATTTTTTTTATCAAATGCAACTACGCTATGTCCAATTTTTGTAAGACACAATGAAGTAATTGTACCTAAATGCCACAAACCAATAACAGCTATTTTCATTTTCTAAACAACCATTCATTTTCCTCAAAAAAATATAAAGTTTCAAAAATACTTTCTTTGATTGTTTTTTTTGGTTTCCATCCCAACTTTCTAATTTTTTTAGTATCTAAAAGAATTTTAGGACTGTCTCCAATCCATCCTCTTTTACCACCTTTATAAATAATTTTGGGATTTAAATTCAGGTAGCTCAATATATATTTTATAGATTGATTAACAGTTATATAATCTTCTATTCCAAGATTATAAATATTTACTTTCTTACTACTTTTTTCCAAAGCTATAAAAATTGCATCAATACAATCAGAAATATTTAAATATGACTTTTGTTGTTTTCCATCACCCAACACAAAAAGTTTTTTTGGATTAATCAATAGTTGTTTGTAAAAATCGTACAAATGTCCATGTGAATATTTTTTTCCAAATAAAGATACAAATCTAAAGATATAACTTTTTATATCATATCCATTTGAATAAGCTTGAATTAGACCTTCTGACGCTAATTTAGATGCGCCATATAATGATGTTTGTATTGGAAAACTATCATTTTCTCGTGTAGGAAAGTTTTTAGGTTCTCCATAAATTGACCCTGTTGATGAAAAAACTATTTTTTTAATTTTATTTTTTCTCATGCTTTCTAATATTTTAAAAGTTGCAATTGTATTTTGCTGTAGATCTTTATGTGGATGTTTTAAACCATCTTTAACATCTGCATTAGCTGCTAAGTGGAAAACAATAGAATGATTTTTAATTATTTTTTCAATTTTATTACTTTTGTAAATATCAGTTTTAAAGAATTTGAAATTTTTATTAGTGATTAATTCATCTAAATATTTTAGCTTTCCAGTTGATAAATTATCTACACCGGTTACAAAATAACCCCTATCTAATAATCTTTTTGTAAGATTACTTCCAACAAAACCAGCACAACCGGTTACAAATACTTTTTTTAATTTAAACATGTTTTTTAAAAAAATAATAATGATATATAACTTTTTTTAGTTATTAATACTATAAATGATAGTTTATTTTAACTACCTTAAGGAATTTATATAATTTAAAATGAGAATAAATAAAAACTCATATAAAATTTATTCAATAAAAAAAATTAGAAAATCAATAAAGTTTGAAAAAATATCTATCATTACTGTGGTCTATAATGGGGAAAATACTTTAGAAAAAACTATTAAAAATGTTTTAAATCAAGATTATGGTAATACAGAGTACATTGTAGTTTATACGCCCTCTATTGATTCTACTTTTGATATAATTAAGAAATACGAAAATAAAATTGATAAAATTTTATTTAATTATGATATAGGCATATACCAAAGTATGAATTTAGGAACAAAATTTGCTTCAGGAAAATATATTAATTTTATGAATTCTGGTGATTTTTTTTATAGAAAAAACACAATCTCTAATATTTTTAAATCTAAGCATTATTCAGATATAGTTTATGGCAATTGCCAAATTAAATATCCCAATTTTGTTAGAACAATAAAAGCAACTAAAATAAATGATATATATTCTAAAATGTTTTTTAGTCATCAATCTTGCTTTGTTAAAACATCTATTCAAAAAAAAATTGGTTTTAACGTTAATTATGACTTGGCCGCTGATTATGACTTTTTTTGCAAGTTAGTAAAATTAAAAAAAAAATTTTTAAAAAAAAATTGTATAATTTCTATATGTAAACCTTTTGGTATTGTAGATAACAATCAACCAAAAACACTTTACCAAAAATTTAAAATAGCAAATTCAATATTTAAAAAAAAAAATACAATACTTAATTTTAGTAAATTATTAAAAATTTTTTATAGTATTTTTCCTTATTATCTAAGAATTATTTTATCAAAAAAGCTTTTTGTACTTTTTTTAAAGAAAAAATATAATTTTAAATGAAAAGAGATATTATTTTATCCGCTTTTAACGTACATACTGGTGGAGGGTTAGTATTATTAAAAGGATTATTAAAATCGAAAAAAATTAAAGTAAAATTACTTGATAATAGAGTAAGAAATAAATTAGATTCCAAAAATAATAATAGTACAATTTTTGTAAAAAAAAAAATATCTGATCGAATTTTTAAATTTCACCTCGAATGTTTAAGATCAAGTTATAAGGATAAAATTTTATGTTTTAACGGATTACCTCCATTATTTAATGTTAAAGGAAAAGTAATTTTATTTATTCAAACTTTTTATTTTTTTGCAAATATTTCAAATTTTAATTTTGATTTGTATACCTACCTTAGAATAAATTTTGAAAAAATTTGGTTTACGATGGGTTTAAAAAATGCTGATGAAATATGGGTTCAAACCATTACTATGAAAAAAAGACTTTTAAATTTTTTAAAAAAAAAAAATATTTCAAAAAAAATAACTATAAAAATAATGCCTTTAATTGATGAAGAAACAAAGGAGATTATGATCCAAAAAAAAAGATTTTCTTTGATTAGTAATAATAAAAATCATTTCTTTTATCCTGCTGATGGAGCGGGACATAAAAATCATTTAAGATTATTAGAGGCATTTTTGCTTATAAATGAGAACTATAAACTTTATCTTACACTTAGTGAAAATGATTTTTCTAAACTTTCAGAAAAATTTCCAAGTTTAAAGACAAAAAGTTCTAAAATTATCAACTTGGGACAAATGCCAAGGAAAAAGATTTTAAAATTTTATAATGAAAAGGTTGGAACTTTGATTTTTCCGTCTTTAGATGAAAGTTTTGGAATACCTCTTATTGAAGCAACTATTTATAAAAAAAATATAATTGTGTCCAACTCAAATTATTCAAGAGATCTGTTGAATAATTATGAAAAATTTAATCCATATTCAGTAAATTCTATATCTAAAAAAATTAAAAATTTTATTAGAAAAAAAAATAATAAAAAATCAAAACTAAAAAAAATTCATTTTATAAATTCATCAAAATTTTTGAGAGGTATTTCAAAATAATTATGTTATTTTTAAAATGCACAATACTAATATTAATTATAAATTTTTCTTTATTTAATATTGCGTATCCTTTTTTTAAAAAGGAAAATAGTAACTATATAATTTTTTTTGGATTTTTAATTTTATTAACTTTTATAAGTTTCGGTTATTTTTTTTTTGATATAAATATTTATCATTTAAAATTAATATTTATTATATTTTCCTTAATTTTCTTTATAAAAAACTTGAAAAGTAAATATTTTTTAAATAAGTACATTCAAATTTTTTATCTAATAATAATACCAATTATTTTTCATTCTTTATTAATTCAAATTTACGGAGAACAATTCTTTATTTTCAGAGGAAATCATTACGATAGTCTAAATTATACATCTATGTCCGTGATGATGATGAATTATAAAAATTCAGAAATTTTATATTTTATTCAAAATTTTTCTCAAAATGATAATTTAATCGATACCAATTTATATTTGAAAAATGCAGTAATTTATTTTGATGGCAGACCTTTGGTTTCTTTGCTTAATTCATTTTTTTATTATCCAGATTATATAAATCTTTTCGAAGCAGATTTTATCTTTAGAACTTTCTTGTTAACACTTGTTCCGATAGCAACTATGAAATTTGTTGAAATTACAAATATAGGTCAAAATTTTGTTAGTAAATTTTTTATTTCACAAATTTTTACTTTTAGTTTTTGGGCAATATATATACTAGAAATTAATGCCAACTCACAACTGGCAGCGTTTGGACTTTCAATATTTTTTATTTCTTATATTTTTGAAAATTATAAATTATTTATTAATTTTAATTTTAAACAAAATTTAGTATTTTCCTTTACTTCTGCTTTTTTTTTTATTATTTATGCCGAACAAGCTTCTATTTACTTTGTTATTGTTTTTATATTTTTATTTATAAAAAATCTAAAAAATTTATCTAATTATAAAATTTATTTAGGCTCAATAGTTTTTATATTTATATTTTTAATATTATTAATACCGCATGGTTACTTGCTTGATTTTATTATTCAACAGTCTGAATTAGGAATTAAATCTAAAAATGATTGGTGGGGATATTATGGTGCATTCATACTTGGTGCAGGCAATATAGTTAACGAAATTTATCATGTAAATAATATTAAAGCTTTATTAAGTAATGGAAATTTTTTTAATATTTTAAACTATATAAATATCCATAACGCGGCTGCTTATGGAGATTTTTATTGGCTAAATATAATTCCTGCTTTGTTTGGTTTTTATTATATTAATGGGATTATTGGAGATAACTTCTTTTTTCAAAATCTTGTTAATTTATCACTAAATATTGTAATTTTATATTTATTAATAAAGAATTTAATTCAGATTATAAAAATTAAAAATAACTTTAATTTATTGTATAAAATAATCTTTATTTTCTCATTTATATTTATATTGATCTTAATCTATAATTTATCTTTTTGGTCAGTTATTAAATTCTACTTCTATATATCTATTTTTGTTTTTTTTATTATTTATAAAAATTTTAACTTTTCAGTTAAGAATAAAGAAAATTTAATAAAAGTAATTTTGCTTATACTATTGGTAGGTATGCCATTTTATAAGTTTAGTGAATTTAATTACGGTATTGGAAAAATAGACTCCTTTCCATCGGTTATTAATATAAAGATGAAAAAAAATTATAATTGGGCCTTTGATCCAAAAAAGTACAAGGATTGTGAAATAATTTATGTTAAAAATTATGACAAATATATTAATACAATTTTATCTTCGAAAATGTCCTACTTTGATATAAATAATGTCAAATTTCTTGATAACTTTAAGAATATTAATAATAATAAATGTCACTTAGATATAAAAAATGAATGAAATTACTATAGTTACACCTATTTACTGTGAAGAAAAAAATATAAGTACTTTTTTAGAACGTTTAATTACAACAATTGAAAAAATAACGAAAGAATATGAGATAATTTTTGTTTTAGATCCATCACCTGATTCAACTGAAGAAATTTTAACAAATATTTCTAAAAAAAATAAAAATATTAAAATTATAAAAATGTCTAGAAGGTTTGGTCAACCCGCCGCTACAATGGCAGGAATAAAAAACTCTAATGGAAAATATGTTGTTGTAATTGACTGTGACTTACAAGATCCACCAGAACTTATTGTTGAAATGTATAATAAAATTAGAGAAGGATTTGATGTTATTTATGCAAAAAGAAGTTCAAGAGATGGTGAAACTTATATTAAAAAAATTGTATCAAAATTTGGTTATAGACTAATTGATTTTTTAAGTGATATAAAAATCCCACCAGATGTTGGTGATTTCAGAATAATTACAAACAGAGTTGCCAAAGAAATTTCAAATTTTAAAGAGCATGAATCTTATTTGAGAGGAATAGTATCTTACATAGGATTTAAACAAGATTTCATAGAATTTAAAAGAGATAAAAGATTTCTTGGAGAAGGAAAGTACAATAGATTTTTTGGATCTATTAAGATTGGTTTAAATGGCTTAATAGGTTTTACATCAAGACCTCTTCAAATAATGTCTTTTTTAGGGTTTTTTTTTTCATTGATAAGCTTTTCAATTGGAATAATTTATTTTATAGCCAAATTGATGGGTTATAGTTTGACTGCTGGTTTACCAACAACTATTCTTGCAATTACCTTTTTTTCTGGAATACAATTAATGGGTCTTGGTTTAATTGGTGAATATATTGGAAGGATATATGATGAGGTCAAAAAAAGACCCAAATATATTATTGATAAAAAAATAAATTTTGATGATAACTAGTAAGTTAGACTATATATCTTAAATCGATCAAATCTGATATTTCCAATTTTTTTGAAAACTGAATGTACTCTTTCCATGCAGTTGCCAGAACATAAGTTGTATTTTTTATTTTTTTTGGTTTTTTCAAAATTTTAACATTTTTTTCAAATAGGTTTTTTATGCTATCATAACATTTTGGATCACTTACAAAAATATTTTTTTTCTTATTTCTTTGTAAAATTTTTACTAAATCTATACTTTTAGAAAAACGAATATCATCACTATTTGGTTTAAAACTTGCACCTAAAATAAAAATATTTTTTCTACTATTTTTTAAAATTTTATTTAATTGGTACAAAAAAGTTTCTCTATTAATACTGCTTATAGTGCTTAACAAATTATTTTTATTTGTTTTTTTCATCATATAAGCTAAAGCTAGCGTATCTTTGGGCAGACAGTATCCCCCATATCCAAGACCTGGATGAATATACTCAGTTATTTTTGGTAAATTACCCGTAAATCTACTGTCCATTTTTAAAGATAAGAACGATTTTTTTACATCTATACCACCAAATTTTTCAGCAAATATCATCATGGAATTTGAGAAACTAATTAAATTTGATAAAAATAAATTTGAAAGATATTTTGAAAATTCAGCAGAGTTTTCAGACATAAATAAAATTTTATCATTCAATTTTGAATAAATTTTTTTCATAATAATCTTCGAATCATTATCCTGAGTTCCTATTATAATTTTTCCAGAATTAAAGAAATCTTTCCAGGCATGCCCCTCTCTTAAAAATTCGGGATTACTTATAAATTTTACATTAGAATAATCCATAAACATTTTTTTAAATGATAAAATTGATCCTGGTGGTACTGTAGATTTAATAACAATATAAAATTTTGTTTTTTTATCGATTTTTTTTTTAAACTGTTTCAAAAATAATATAATTTGATTTAAATTTGTACTCCCATTTTTATTTGCTGGAGTTCCAACACAAATAAAGAAAATATTTATTTTTTTTTCATCAAATCCAAATGATGAGGAAAATATTATTTGGTTATTCTTGTTTGCTTTTTTAAGTATATTTTTTAAATTAGGCTCAAAAAATTTAATTTTATTTTGTTT
>MDSZ01095473.1_pt1 | contig 11558 bp, 12 predicted proteins | sample 811201 | NCBI WGS metagenome assembly MDSZ01 (sample SAMN05326647, study PRJNA326480) | marine metagenome | isolation source: seawater | place: Indian Ocean: North | collected 2010 | reverse complement strand
AATATTTCTTCCAACTTGTTTTACTTCAGTTACAATTCCACTTTCTTCCTCGTCCCAAACCAATACTTTTTTCATGTAAGGGCTAAAGGTAAATTTGTCTAATTTTTTTAAAGCTTTTTCACTATCATCCATTTCTTTCTCTACTAAAAATGCTGCAACAACATCCCCAGGCTGAACTGTTGATCCTTTTTTAACTAAACCTTTACTATCTAAAATAGATAAGTTTGTAATTACATTAGGATACCATGCTTGAAACTTTTTAACATCAAATACTGAAGCTTTAGGACTGAAAAATACATTCATTCTATGTAACATGGTATGCGACATTTTTTCTGCTGCACTTTCTGTTATTACAGCTCCATCCTCATAGTTAAATCCTTTATACGCCATGTAACCAACAGATAAATTTTTACCTATAGCAAGCTTATCTTTGACCGAGTAGTTATTTTCAGCAAGAACTGTTTTTGAATCTACTTTGTCTCCAACTTTAACTAAAGGAGTTGAATCTAAAAACCCGTCCTGATTTAAAGGGAAATTATTATATAGTCCTCGCTTAATTTTCTTACCATCAGAAGTTTTAATGTGAATATAATCTTTTGTAATCTTTTCAACTGTGCCCTTTCTAATTTTACCATCTGCATCTTTACCTAGAACAGGGTTTAAATAGTTACCTATTAATTGCTCATAAGTAGGTGCGTTTGAAGTTGCTGTTGCTTCTCTTTGGGTTAGTACTAAAGGAGCCTCTTTATCGTCTAAAGCCAGTGCTTGGCCTATCATCCTTCCTGCAGTAGATGCCCTGTTTCCCTGAACATTCTGCATAAAAGGAACCATATTACTAGCAAATGAAAACATTGATTTTGGTGATCTAATATAGTAATCTACTTCAGAATTTTTTACTCTTAAAAGTTTTCCTTTTAATTGAACATTAACAACAGCATATCTTGGCTTAACTTTTTTATTTTTATACTCATACTGGTCAGGAAAACCTACTTTACTTTCATAAAACTCTAAAGGAGATATAAATTTCATTTTATGTGTTTTAGGGTCTATAACAGGAGTTGCCATTCCATCCTTACCTTTTTGAACTTCTGAAGCCATTCCTACAGTAACTCCAACTCTTCCTGATTCTGGAGTAGCTAATGGATCTAAAAACCCTAAATGTGTGGGTTGCATATCCCTAGTTTCCATAGTAATAGCATGCCTACTTTGTATACCACCAGTTCCCATTGGAGATGTTTTTCTCCAGTCAGAAACTATTTGGGCGGGATTAGTTTGAGCAGGAGTAGCTGCTAAATCACCTACAGTAAAAAAGTCTTTAACTGGTTTAGTAAATGTAGCTGCCGGAACTATCTCCCTAACAGTGTCTCGTAATCCCATTGTCCTTTTAACCTTCTCTATAATAACTTCAGTATTTCTTTTAAAATGGTCTATTACTAAGTCATCTATAGTATGTAAATCTTTATATATTAAACTGTCCCTATCGTCAGGCTGAGTTTCTCCTTTATTAATGTCTAAAAGTTTTTTTGCTGTAGCAAGTAAGGCATCCCCAGTAACAGCATTAAAACTCTTGCCTAAGGTTAGTTTAGTTGTCCCTTCGTCAATACTTGTACCTTTGTCAGTAAAATACTCTTGTAGACCCTTAACAACTTCATCATAATTGTTAGGTTCTTTTCTAAATACCTTTGTATAAATAGAAGTCATTTCTGACTCTTCTGTATTTAAGGCTCCTTTTTTATTTTTTAATAGTAATTTAGAACCCCAAATTTTTTCCATTTCAACATCTGTAACACCAATAGTTTGTAATAGAGTCCACAGCCTGTATTTTCTGTTAGCCATTACAATATAAAATACTTCTGATACTGGATCTAGCATCATTTTAAAATTTAAGCCTTTAGCTAGATTAAATTCACTTTCTAGCTCTCCATTCTTTTTAACTCTGGAATATATACCAGGTTTCCTTCTTAGCTGGTTTACTGTCTGATACTCGTTACCATCAACGATAGTTGTAAATCTATTTGTAAGCTTAGGTAAGCTACCTATCTTTATGTTTTTCTTTTGATTTACTACTTTGCCTGTCTCAGTATTAATTAATTTGATATCAGCATGTATAGGTGTCTGCCAACTACGTCTATTTAGTTTAGCGTCTTTTTGAGAAGGAAAGTCGTTGCTATCTAAATTGTCTTTTATATAAACATTGGATATTTCAAGACGCCTATTTTTTGTTTCTATAGGAAAATAAGCTTCAATAGACTTTTTTATAGCGTCTTGTATACGCTTATTCTGCAGTTCGTGATTTAAAAGATTATCCATAATTTTATTTTATTTATTGGTATAAGAATAATGAGGTATATATATTACCTCAATTTGTTTTAATTTATTTTACACAACTAAATATAACCATGAGAACCTATGAAAGTCAAGTATATATCTATGAAATCAGACGAAGAGCAAGAAATAGCAAATGATGACATTTATTCAGTGCCCTCGAATGATTAATAATAATAAAAAATGTTAAATAAATCCACTGATTTATTTTATATACAGAAAGGGGTAGATTTTACCCTTTTCTTAACTTAAAAACCATACCATATAATTATGACAAATGAACAGTTAAGAGAAACTATTAAAAGGCTAGTTGATGATATCACTGATTTAACACTAGCAGTTTTAATAAAAGACGAAGAAAAAGAGAAAACAGGAGAAAGTAATGAAGAAATTCAAAATGAAACTACAGACCCTGCTCGGAACGAAGTATCGACTGAAAGCGTGTCCAGAGACGAATAGTTATTCGTGTTTTTTAGGAGACCAAAAAATAGACAGTCTAGATATTAATTTAAAGCTCAATTCCTTAGATATTCTACAAGAAATTTTAATTCATGTTAAACCTATGAATGATGAATTAAAAGCATTTGAAAAGACTATTAGACCTAAGGACTTTGAAAATATCGACGAACTTCAATATCTTTTAGAAAGAGTAGAAGTTAATGGAAACAAGAAACTAAAAAAAGATGAAGAAATATTAGAACTGCAAAAAAGACAGATGTCTTTATTTCCAGATCAATCATTTTAAAAAGGAAAATACTATGCAAAAGAAACTACACAACATAGAAAAACAGTTAAATAATAACTTTGTTGAAAGATCAGAAGAAATACATGGATTAACCATAGGCTTAATTTCAGGAAGCAATATCCTTTATTTAGGGCCTCCAGGAGTAGGTAAATCTTTGTTAGTTAATAGCTGGTCAAAACTAATAAGTAAAAGTAATTACTTTAGTTGGTTACTTACAGCGTATTCAACACCAGAAGAACTGGCAGGACCCTATTCATTAAAGGGATTAGAAGAGGATAAGTTTGTAAGAAATACTGAAGGAAAGCTTCCAGAAGCAGATATCGCATTTATTGATGAGACTTGGAAAGGTAATTCAGGAGTACTGAACTTTCTATTGACTATTCTAAATGAAAGAATATTCTATAATGACGGTAAAGCACAAGAAATACCATTATTGACACTAGTAGGTGCATCAAATGAGCTTCCAGAGCAAGGGGACGGGCTTGAGGCAATGTTGGATCGATTTACCTTAAAATTTATGGTAAAACCTATTAAAGAAGCCTCTAATTTTTCTAAAATGCTTACGACAGATATGAATAATCTATCGCCAGTAATTACTATAGAAGAATTACAGCAAATAAAGTCTGAGGCAGATAAAGTAGAACTTAATGATAATATCGTAGAAATCTTAACTAATCTTAAGAATAAACTAAGTGATTCAGGGTTAGCAGTTTCTGACAGAACTTACAAAAACTCTATTAAGTTACTAAAAGCCGAAGCTTATTATCATGAGCGTGGAGAGATAATAGAAGATGACTTAGATATACTAAGACATGTTTTATGGTCTGACCCTGATGAAGAAAAGATAGTATACTCAGCTATACTAGACTTAATTAATCCAGAAAAGAATAAAATACTAGAGCTATTTGACGATGCACAAGAAATCTATGACTCAGTAATCAAACTGGATAGCAAAGACCCACAACGATTGAAGAAAGGTGTTGAAGTTGCTGTTAAGTTGAAGGAAGCTAAAAAGAAAATGCATGACTTCTATCTAAGCCTAAAAAATAAAGGTAAAGATACTAAAGAGGTTAAAAAGCTAGAAGCTAAGATAGATGAATACCTAACAGAGGTTTATAATGAAGCTTGTGGCGTAAACTTTACATAAGGAGTACACATGAAGTCACTATCTAAAAAAGCTAGGAGTATCTTAAAAAAGATAAAGACAGAGAAGTATACAATCAAATACGATAATTTTGATTTACATACATTCAAAGAACTTTTATTAAAAAACCCTAAGATAGCTTCTACATACATGGAGGGTACTAATAACTATCCTCCTTTTGAGTATCTGCATCAAGATGTTTTTGATAGCTTATATAAATATGAGCCTCAGAAAATAGACGAAGGTGACATAGATTATGACCACTTATTAAATAGCCAAGTGATGGATGCAGTCATAGAGAGCCCTCAATACAAAGAGTTGAGGGGCATGACTAGGTTAGATAAAATCAATGCTGCAGTTGGTACAGAAATAGTCGGAGATAAAGTAAAAGAGCTTGTAGAAGAATTACAAGATAAATATGAATCTCTTATGGACGATTTGAACCAAGCAGCAGAAAATGTGGCACAAGCACAAGACAATGCAGATGGAGACGAAGAAGAGGGTGAGGAAGGACAAGGAAAAAGCCAAGCTGCTATAGAACTAGAGAAAGCACAGGCTGAATTAGAAAAAGCTAAAAAAGAGCTTAGCAATGTTGTTCAGAAAAAAGAAAAACGAAGTATTGGAAGAATGTTAGATATGGCAATAGACGAAACACATAAAACTTCTGACTTAATTACCAACTGGGGAATTGAACAAGACCCAAACTTTAAACGTGGCGGCTATCAAGAAAAAATGAAGCTATTGGATAAAATTAAAAATTCAAGCAAACTAAAAGAGATCGCAGCGTTAATGGGAAGATATAGAAAGTTGGCAATGAGCACATTTAAAAATAAAGTTGCTAAGGGTATTAACAGTATTTATGATATTGAATTGGGCAAGGATTTAGGAAAACTAATTCCTACCGAAATATCAAATCTAACCAACCCTATTCTAAGAAAAACTTTTCACAAAAAATTTGTGGAAAATAACTTACTACAATATAAGTATATAGGAAAAGAGAAAAAAGCTAAAGGACCTATTGTTGTATGTATAGACAGTAGTGGTAGTATGCACGGTGCGCCTGAAGTTTGGGCAAAAAGTGTAGCTATGGGACTTCTTGAGATAGCGAAAGCCGAACACCGAAGTTTACATGTAATACATTTTGATGCATCTAATAAACAGCACTTACATACTAACTCATTTCTTAAAAAAGAAGCTTATGATGTAAAAGAGGTTATTGACATGGCCGAGTTTTTTGCTAGCGGAGGTACACTATTTGAGCCTCCATTAGAATTAGCAAAAGATAAAATTAATGACGATAAAGAGTTTACAAAAGCAGACATTGTATTTATTACAGATGGTAACTCTACTATTACAAACGACTGGTTAAAAGATTTTAAGTCTTGGAAAAAGAGTAAAAATGTAACCATTCACTCTATACTAGTAGATGTAACTTACCATACTGATTGCTCTGTAAATTTATTCTCAGACAAAGTTACTAAACTTGCGTCTATAAGAAAAGGTAGCGATGCGGATAAAGTAGCAGAAATAGTATTTGCTGCCGTCTAAAAACTCACAGTTATAGTCGACCTAAATCGAATCGAATAAACTCGTTTTAGAAAAATGAAACGTTTTTCAGGAATTATAATAAAGACCGTCTTTAATGGGACGGTTCACGAATTGTGGAACCTCGGATGATCATAGCAGATGATCCCTCGAGGCTCACAGTAAGTATAACTGTATAGGAGAAGTAATGAATTTCTACGATATTATTTTTACAACTAAAGAAACAGTTACTGATATACTAAAAAATAGGGAAGATAATTATTTATCATATCCAATAAGTAAAAAGAGTGGTAAAAAGAGGTGGCTTGACGCACCTAGAGATGAACTAAAAGCGATACAAACAAGTATACTGTATAACTTTCTATATAAATTTAAAGCACATGATTGTGCTGTAGGTTTTGTATCGGGCATGGGAGTGCCTGATGGAGCAGAAAGACATTTGGGACAACAGGCTATACTGTGTATGGACATCTCTAATTTTTTCAACTCAGTAAAATCAGCCAATCTTTACAAACTTATTTTTCACCTATTTAATAGGTATAAGAATTTTGAGAAAGACTTTGTTTTTGATAAAAAGGATTTACAAAATTTTATTAATTTAGTAACACATAAAGGGCAGCTTCCACAGGGAGCGCCTACCTCTCCGGCTTTAGCTAATCTATATTGCATGCAAATGGATACAGATATTGCTACTATAGCTGAATTAAATAATCTCATCTACACAAGATATGCAGATGACCTTACATTCAGCCATCCGGATAAAAAACACAGAATGGGGACGTACATAAGTGAAGTAACAAATATTGTTAGTCAATACGGACTCAAAATAAATAAAAAGAAGACAAGAATAAGGAAACCTAATCAACGAATGTCTGTTACAGGCGTCGTTATTAACGAAAAGCTCAGCGTTCCAAAATGGAAATGGAGGAATTTTAGAGCTAAATTACATAACATTCTAAAAGAAAACCAAAAGGTATCTTTAGAAGACTATCAACAAATGAGAGGATATTGCGAATGGATAAAAAGCTTACATCCCAAAAGGGGCAATCAATTTTTGACACAGCTTGGGAAAATGACGCTAAAGAGCTAATCGCTATTAGCGATAAGTTGCCAAGAATGAAAGCTATATCTTGCTACCTTCCATTTGGTTGGGTAGAAACTAGTTCAAAAATGTTTATGTTTAGTGAATTCACAGACTCAAATAATTTAGGATTATTATTAAATAAAAAGAATAAATTAAGAGCAGGGTTTATGACACTTGGCGTAAGTAAACATTCAGGAAAGATATATCTAGAATTAGAACAATCTTTTCCTGCAACATTTGAACCACAGATGATTACCAAACAAACTAACTTTAATTATAGATGGACTAATAAAGAAGTAACCATTACTCGAAAGTTAGGCACAACCAATAAGAAAAGTATTAAAAAGCAAATAATGCTTTTGTTGAAAGAATGTAAGAGGTTTTTATTTATGTATTGTCAAGCTGATATTAAACTAAAATAAACCATACAATACACATGGAAAAGCTAGGTAAAACTTTAGGCATGATAGCAATTATAGCTATTGCTAAAGTAGCAGTAATATTGGCAACACAAGAACTTGAAACATTAACAACAAGTAAGAAACCTAGCAAAACGGGAATATAACGGAGACACAAATGAATCATTTCAAAATTCAATTGGAAACAGGAAAGAAGAAAAGCTCAGGAAGAACTTTATATGTTCGTGCTAACGATATAATGGACGCCTTGACAATCAGTAAAAAGATACGAGGAGCAAATATGATTAGTATTAATCCCATTACATATAAAGAGTATATGAGCGGGGTGGATAAAAAGTACGATCACCGGCATACCGACGTGTATTAACCATGAAAAACAATGCCACGTATATTTACGACTAATTCAAAAACTATACTATCTTTAGATTTTGATAGATTTACGACCTGCGATCAGATATGTGACTATTGTTACGTGGGTCAACTTGAAAAGATTTATAAGGCTTACAAGCCTAAGATAGAAAGAAATGAACAATTGGCAACAGAAAACCCAAAACAGTTTGCATTAGAATTAAATGCAGAATACAGAAAACTTAGAAAAAGCAAATCAAAGTTATTTCAAAGGTTGGACAAACTTCCAGTACGAATATATGGCAGTGGAGATTTTAAACCGCACCATTTGAAATTTCTAAAGGAATTGGACTTTAAGTTTTACTTAATCTCTAAAAACTTAACACAAAGACATATGACTATGTTCATCGACCCTCTACTTAAGTTAGATAACCTAACTAAAATAATAATGAGTTTTGATAATCAGAATATGAACACGTATGATAATGTTAAAGAATACTTTGGCCAAGACAAGATTGGATTCGCATTCACTGGGATGGCGGATACCTTTAATGCAATAAAAGCCGAAGGTAAGTATAAATTTACAATATTCTTCAATATATCAAACAAGCGCATAGAGCAAGAAAAATCTAGACTTATTAAAGAACAGTGTCCCTGTGATAGCAAAGCACTGGCACACGCTAAGTCATGCAGTTATTGTAATAAGTGTTGGAGAAGTTCAGTTACAAAACCAAAGGACTGGAATTACAATTATGTCTAATAAAAAAGAAATAACAGAAAGAGATACCGATTTCAAATCGAGGCGCGAAGCATTTCAGTATATTGAGTATATGTTTACAAAAGCTAAAGAATCAAATGAAAAATTTGAGATATTAGCTGCGAAAACATATGCTCAGCATACTCGACGTTGTCTGAGACATTTGAAGAACGCGATCTCGAAATTTAGAGACCTTTCCATTAAAGAGGAAAAAGAGCTTTAAATTAATATCTATAGTATCATCTGAATATAGCGAGCAATCGTTTTCAGGACAGTATTGCTACGATACTGGGGATTACTTAGTAAAGGTATATTACGTTTACGCGTTCAGAGAATCCGCGCTCTCTACAGCTGTTCATACTTTTTCGGCTACCTCAGAACAAAGGTGTTCTTCGGTCCCAAAAAAGTAACGAAAGCTTCGAGAGAACGAATTTCTTTAGCGTAACCATAATCCGCAACGAGCCTTCCAGGCGACTAGACGGATTATTGTATAGATTTATGTTGGTAGAGGGCTAAACGGCTCGCAGATTTTGCGAACCAAGAATGATTCGTTCTTAAAGATTTTACCCTTTTAAATAGTGTTTCACTATCAGGCAAGAGAAGTCTCCAGAATTCAGCCGGCACTTCGCTTCACCAAGTTAGGTAGAACGTTCTACCTACTCGAAGGTGACGAGTACCGTTCTGAAGTTCTCTCGACTTCCAGATCTGATAGCAAAACACTAGCACGAGTGAGTTGCTTACCAGTCAAGGTAAGGAAAGACTTCAGTACAAGTCTTCGAAGAAGAGAAAGGAAGCATACGCCTCCGATCAACACGTAGCTACGCAAGCCGGAGCTGCAATGATTCTAGAAGAAAGACCTGAACACAGTTCTCTGACGAGACCTGTGAAATGGGATGACGGTATAAGTTGCGCCGTGGCGACTATCGCTACAGCTGCAAGCTTAGCACCTCGGGCCGCACCGCTCGAGGGGCAGAAGCTTAAGATCCGAACTACGGGTGAAGTGCGTCCGCACTGTATCCGAACCCAAGAACTTACAACTAGTTAACAATTGATGCAAGCATTATCTTGCCTCAGGACCATCGCGCACGTCGGAGCTCTTCGGAATTCTCCGAAGGGGCCGGAAGTACTGCAGCATGTGCACAGGCGTCGACCGCCGGTGACATCCAGGTGATCAGGATCCGCCGCGACGCGGAGTCCAGATGGCAAGGGGTCAACTGTGGAATGCATCCTTCTGCAGGTTCGAAAGGACCCATGGGACAGCTAGCGCTGCCTGGCCAGCGGGCTGGTCCGTACAGATCATGATCGTTAACGAGACAGACACAGACTCACACTGTGCGAGCCGTACAAACTTTTAACCGAAAGCATACATATAAAGCTAACTGAGACCTTGACGGGCCAGTTTGATCTTTAAGTATGCTTTTGGTTTTTTTTACGTTAAAAATTTATGAATAGTTGATATTACATATATTAATACTTATATTAAAGTATGGACATTAAGCAATGTACAAAATGTGAGTTACTACTCACTCTAGCAGAATTCCCGATACACAAAGGCAGCAAAGATGGCACCCGAAATATGTGTATAAAGTGCAATAAATCTTATGCTAAAAACTACTATAAAAAAAATAAAGATAGTATTTTGCAAAAGACAAAAGCATATAGGAATGCTAATAAAGAGATAATTCAGAAGAAGGATAAAGAAAGAAAACGCTTACTAAAAAATGATCCTAAAAAGTACGCAGATCATAAAAAGAAATATAATAAGTGGTATAACAATAGACTGAAAACTGACCCTTCTTTTAAATTAAGAATTTATATGAGAAATAGAATTAAAAGTGCATTAAAGAATGATTCAGCAATAAAATCAGATAAAACAATGAGTTTATTAGGATGTGATTTAAGTACGCTTAAAAAGCATATATCGGACAAGTTTGAAAAAAATATGGAATGGAATAATTTTGGTAAATGGCATGTTGACCATATAATACCCTTGGCAGCATTTGATCTAGAAGAAACAGAGCACCAGAAAGTAGCCTTCCATTATACAAATTTACAACCTCTTTGGGCCGAAGATAACTTAAAAAAAGCAGACGCCGTACCTAATAATTTTAATCTAGAAAAATATGTAAAAACAACCATAAAGAGATTATATGAAAAATAAACAAAAGAAAAAACTATTTTGTTGGTGTGACTTTTTAGTTCCCACAGGGTTTGGAAATGTAGCTAAAAACCTTTTAGATACTATGCATGAAGACTACGATGTATCTATACTTGGAATTAACTATCATGGCGATGAAAGGTATGACACAGATAAATATTTTGTATACCCTATTTCTAGAGATGATATGCTAGGGACAAGAAAAATTAAAAAATTAATAGAAAGAGAAAAGCCTGATTTAATATTTTTATTTCAAGATATATTTCACATATCAGAAATTATTAAAAAAATTAAACAAGAGTGGTCCCCAGAGTCTAAAGTAGTTTCCTACTTTCCGATAGATGGTGCACCAGTTTCGTTTGCTTGGGGAGACTTATTTACTTACTCAGACGCCATAGTAGAATATAGTGACTGGGCTATAGAAGTAACAAAGCAAATGAAAAACTTTTCTATGCCAGATAAAAAATTATGGAAATTATATCACGGAGTAAACCAAAGAACTTTTTATCCACATAGCAAAGGAAAAATTGATGAGCTTAGAAAAGCTTTTGGATGGGAAAATAAATTTGTAGTAACAAATATAAATAGGTTCCAACCAAGAAAATTTATACCTGGAACAGCAAGAGCTTTTAGTATGTTTGCTAAAGGATGGAAAGAAAATGAAGATGGATTCAGAATGCCTATAGACAGAGAGTGGTGTGACTTAACTAGATCTAAAAATTTAACAACACATGGAACACCTAAAGACGATGTATTTTTATATTTACATTGTATGCCAAAAGAGTTTTCTATGGGTCCTGGTAATGCTAACTTACTACAAAACCACTTATTAAATGCTGGTTTTGAAGATTCCGATGTAAATAGGATTTTAGGTGTAAATGCAAGAAACATTTATGCTGGGGAAGTAAGTGAAAGTGAGTTAAACGATATTTACAATGCTTCTAATATAAATATAAGTTCTACACTAGGAGAGGGATGTGGCTTAAGTCTAATTGAGTCTGCAGCAACCGGTACTCCGAGTATCGCTCCTTTT
>MDSZ01083356.1_pt1 | contig 11560 bp, 12 predicted proteins | sample 811201 | NCBI WGS metagenome assembly MDSZ01 (sample SAMN05326647, study PRJNA326480) | marine metagenome | isolation source: seawater | place: Indian Ocean: North | collected 2010 | reverse complement strand
CGACCATGTTGGCACCAGGCGGCAGCTCATCACCCTGTTCACGGGTGTAGATGCGAACGTCGACGACGCGACCGCGCTCTGTGCCTGGAACCCTTAGGGAGTTGTCGCGAACATCACGGGCTTTCTCACCGAAGATGGCACGCAGCAGCTTCTCTTCAGGCGGCTGATCGGACTCACCTTTGGGTGTGACCTTTCCAACAAGGATGTCGCCACTTTCCACGAAAGCACCGACACGAATGATCCCCATCTCATCGAGGTTGCCAAGACTCTCCTCAGCAACGTTGGGAATTTCACGCGTGATCTCTTCCGGTCCGAGCTTGGTCTGACGAGCTTCAATCTCGTACTTCTCGATATGCACCGAGGTGTAGAGGTCATCGGTCACGAGGCGCTCGCTAACCAGCAAGGCATCCTCGTAGTTGTAACCCTCCCAGGGCATGTAAGCGATCAGAACATTCTGACCAAGGGCGATTTCGCCCCCTTCACAAGCAGATCCATCGGCCATGACCTGACCCACAATGACGGGATCACCACAACGGACGATCGGACGCTGGTTCAAGCACGTGTCCTGGTTGGAACGCTGGTACTTCTGAAGGAAGTGGGTGTGCTCTAAACCGTCCTCGTCCTGAACAACGATGGCCGTTGCATCGACGAACGTCACGGTGCCATTCACCCGTGAGATCGGAACCATGCCGGAGTCGCGAGCCACCTGGGTCTCGAGACCAGTACCAACCAGAGCACGCTCGGGGCGAAGCAACGGGACAGCCTGACGCTGCATGTTCGAACCCATCAGGGCACGGTTGGCGTCGTCGTGCTCCAGGAACGGAATCAACGAGGTCGCTACCGAGATCACCTGCACTGGGGACAGTGCGACGTAATCGACCTGTTCAGGAGGCACCTTTTCAAAATCCTGGCGGTAACGCACAGGGATCAGATCAGTGCTGATCCGGCCATCGGAATCGGTCGCGACGTCACCCGGGGCAACACGACACTCATCCTCACGGTCGGCCGAGAGATAAATCGGGTCACCTTCCTTGAGAACAATGCCGTTCTCGACCTTCCAGAACGGCGTTTCGATAAAGCCGTATTCATTCACCCGTGCATGGGTCGCCAGGGAATTGATCAAACCGGCGTTCGGACCTTCCGGCGTCTCAATCGGACAAAGACGGCCGTAGTGAGAGGGATGGATGTCACGCACTGCAAAACCAGCACGCTCCCGGGTTAAGCCACCAGGTCCAAGCGCTGAGATCCTGCGTTTGTGCGTCAGCTCGGCCAGTGGGTTGGTCTGGTCCATGAACTGACTCAACTGGCTAGAGCCGAAAAACTCCTTAATCGCAGCGACCAAGGGCTTGGGGTTCACCAATTGCGCGGGGGTGAGGGAATCGGTCTCGCCGACCGTCATCCGCTCTTTGATGATGCGCTCAAGTCGGTTTAAACCAACGCGAACCTGGTTCTGAAGTAGCTCACCAACGGAGCGGACGCGGCGGTTGCCGAGGTGGTCAATGTCATCAAGGCTGGCCCCGCCAACATCAAGCTCCAAATTGATCAGGTAGTCCAGCGTGGAAAGGACGTCCTCATGGGTGAGGGTCCGCACCGTGTCCGGAATGGTGAGACGAAGCTTTTTATTGATCTTGTAACGACCGACCCGACCGAGGTCATATCGCTTGGGATCAAAAAAGCGGGTTTGCAGGAGCTGCTGACCACCACTCACTGAGGGCGGCTCACCGGGACGAAGCTTTTTATAAAGCTCTAGGAGAGCTTGATCTTCCGAGCTAATTCCTTCGTCGTTAGCTGCATCGATCGACTTTTTATAAAATTCTGGATGACGTAACTTATCAACAACATCATTATCAGAGAGCCCCATCGCTCTCATCAAGACGTGGGCATTAATTTTACGCGTTTTATCAACCCTGACATGAAGAAGACTGTTTTTATCAGTCTCAAACTTCAACCATGCGCCACGGTTAGGAATAACACTTGCATTGTAGGTTCGGCGACCATTTTTATCCTGTTCATCTTTAAAATATACACCTGGACTACGAACAATTTGATTAACAATAACCCGCTCTGCACCATTAATAATGAACGTACCCCGCTCAGTCATCAATGGCAGCTCGCCGATAAAGACCTCCTGCTCTTTGATTTCACCAGTCTCTTTGTTAACCAGACGACAGGTCACGTACATCTGTGACGCGAAGGTTGCGTCACGGCGCTTCGCCTCTTCCACATCGTGGCGCGGACGCTTTAATCGGTACTCGCTACCGATAAAGTGCAGCTCAAGTTTTCCGGTGTAATCGGTGATCGGGGAAAAGCTTTCAAGCTCCTCGATCAGACCTTTATCCAGGAACCACTTGAAACTAGCCCGCTGAACCTCCACAAGATCGGGGAGATAAGTGGCGGTCTTGGCGACCTGAATCGCGCTGCTGCTCATGCGGGGACCGGCAGAGAGGACGAAAGGAACAAAGAGGCCTGAATACGACGTCGACAGACTGGAGAGCTAAGACCATCCAAGCCAGCAAAAGCGGCGGCCGCCTCCCCTCGACAAGGAGAAGCAGCACCGCTCGCGGGCTCAAAGATCTCGGGCCAGATCAGCTGACGACGACAATTGCACCTGAAGGGAATGGACGCTTCGGGCTCCAAGCAACTGGCTAAGCAATTGAATGGGCAGGCCAATACGACATCTTACATCTTGACTGGACGTATGACGACAATCGTGCTTTGAACTCAAGGCAAACGGAAGAGTCGCCTTGCGTTTGCAGTACTGATGAGGCCCACTTCGGCCAAATCAACTCCACGCAGTTCAGCAACACGGGATGCCACTGACGCCACAAAAGCTGGTTCGTTGCGCTTTCCACGACGGGGAACTGGTGCCAAAAAAGGACAATCTGTTTCCACTAAAAAACGATCCTCAGGAACCAAGCGAGCACAGTCATGGGTCGCGCTGGCCTTCGGAAACGTCACTGTCCCACTGAAGCTGATGTAAAAACCAAGCTCCAGAAACCCCGACATCTCCTCCGGCGTTCCTCCCCAGCAATGCATCACCCCTGAAGGACAACACCCGTCAGCTTGTCGGCGCCGCAGCTCCTCCAACATGGGATCGGCTGCATCTCGGCAATGAACAATCACCGGGAGTCCGAGTTCGACCGCCAAGTCGAGCTGTGGGCGAAGCACAGCCAATTGTTCGTCGAGGTTCTTGTCACGAAAAAGATCGAGTCCAAGTTCACCGATCGCGACGACGCGGTCGTCCTCAAGGGCCGCTCGACGCAGAACTGAAATAGTGTCGTCTTGCCAGTGCTTTGTGTCTAAGGGATGCACACCCACCGAGTAGCGCATCTCGGGAAATCGATCGGCCAACGCACGAATGGCCGGAATCTCTGAAGGCTCCACACAGGCATGCAACAACGCGGCAACGCCTGCCTCACGCCATCGGGCAGCCACATCATCCAGATCGTCGTCAAATGTTCTGAAGACGATGTGGCAGTGGCTATCAATCAGTGTTGGCAGTGACGTCAATGGGTCCGAAACGCGCCTTCGAACCCATTCTGCCGGTTACTGAAATCAGCTGGAAGGTTCGAGAACTTTGCGTACCGCAGCACTCAGGCGAGCCTTTTGATTAGCGCCGTTATTCCGATGCAACACACCGACCTTGACGGCCTTGTCAATCCGACTGAAGGCAGCACTGATCGATTCCTGAACCGATGCTTTTGCGTCGTCGCCGGGCTTCGCTGAGTAAGCATCACAAGCGTTGAAGCAGCGCTTCATCAGCGTGCGCAGGGACGACTTGTAGGTTCGATTGCGCAAACGGTTGCGCTCGGCAATCTCAACGCGCTTCTTCGACGACTTGTTATTGGCCACTTAGGCGAAAACAACACGAACAATCCAAGACAATACTCCTTGACCTCAAGCAGTGATGAAGGGCCTTAGCTTGAGTCTTGAACTCCCCTTGCAGCTCCTTGCCCGAGAGCCGATCAGCGGAATCAATTCAACCCGCTGCATTCCCGATCCGTTGCATTCGGGACCAGCACCAGGCTGAGGAGCAGCTGGTTTATTTGGCGAGCCGCACCGTCAACGAGCAACAACGGACCGCTCGCCAACGCGTCGACGCCATTCTTGACGACGTACGCGAAAGAGGCGACGAAGCGGTGCGCGAGTACACCCAACGCTTCGACGGATTCCTTCCTGACCCCATCGCCATTGACGAAAACGCACTGGAACAGGCCTGGATCGGGCTCTCCAAAGATCTTCGCGATGCACTGGAACTCGCCCACCGCAGGATTCACGACTTTCACCAACGGCAGAGACCCAGTGACCTGGTGATGAAAGGGGTGCACGGCGAGCAGCTCGGTCGACGCTGGAGACCGGTTCAACGAGCCGGGTTGTATGTCCCCGGAGGCCGCGCGGCTTACCCGAGCACGGTGTTAATGAATGCCGTTCCTGCCAGGGTTGCTGGCGTTGAGGAGATTGTGATCGCCTCCCCCGCGGGTTCGGACGGGCAAGTCAATCCAGTCGTGCTCGCAGCGGCTCATCTGGCTGGCATCCGAACCGTGCTGCGCATCGGCGGAGCACAAGCGATTGGTGCGATGGCGTTCGGGACTGACAGTGTTCCGAAAGTTGATGTCATTAGTGGGCCTGGGAATGTGTACGTCACCCTCGCCAAACAAGCCGTCTATGGCCAAGTCGGCATCGATTCCCTCGCGGGTCCGAGCGAAGTTCTCGTGATTGCTGACCAGAGCGCCAACCCAGTGCACGTTGCAGCCGATCTACTAGCGCAGGCTGAGCACGACCCCTTAGCCGCGGCCGTATTACTGACCACTAGCACTGAGCTCGCGGACACCATCGGCCAAGAGCTGGCCCAACAACTCAGCGATCATCCCCGGAGAAAGATCTGCGAAGAATCCCTCACCAATTGGGGGCTCGTGGTGGTGTGTGACGACCTCGAACAATGCGCAAATCTCAGTGATCGGTTTGCTCCTGAGCACCTCGAACTGCTTGTCGACAGACCTGAAGCGCTCGCAGAACGCATCCAAAATGCGGGAGCGATCTTCATCGGTGGATGGACTCCAGAGGCTGTGGGCGACTATCTCGCCGGGCCAAATCACACGCTGCCAACCTGTGGATCAGCGCGCTTTAGCGGGGCGTTGAGCGTGGAGACCTTCATGCGTCACACCTCCATGATCAGCTTCAACAAGGCAGCCCTGGATGCCACCGGATCCGCGGTTGTTGAACTCGCCAAAAGTGAAGGACTCCACAGCCATGCGGAGTCCGTGCGACGTCGCCTCAGCTGACGCGTTCAAGACTGCGTGCACCGGCTACACCATCTTTGATCTCTCCAACGAGAACCTCGTCGGTGAGGTTGACGAACAAACCGTTCTCCAACACCCCGGGGATGTTGTTCACAACCCGCTCCAGCGCAGCAGGGTCCTGGATGCCGTCGTTCATCTTCACGTCGAGCACCAAGTTGCCCTGATCGGTCACCACAGGTCCAGCCTTGCGTTGGGCCATGCGCAGCTCCGCAACGCCACCAAGCTCAGCTAATTGGGACTGCACCTGACGCCAGGCACCAGGCAAAACCTCAACCGGAAGCAGAAAACCCAAATTGAGGCGATCAACAAGCTTGGTCGAATCGACCACAACAACAAAGCGTTCGGCTCTGGCAGCCACCAGCTTTTCCTGCACGTGGCAAGCACCACCACCCTTGATCAGTTGAAAACCGGGATCCACTTCATCGGCGCCATCGATCGCCAGATCGATGCGTTCCACAGCATTCAGACTTAACAACGGGATATTGAGGTTGGACGCCAAGACCTCTCCTTGAAAGGACGTCGTGACACCCACGATGTCCTTGAGTGCACCAGAGGCGAGCTTGGCCCCCAACGCTTCGATCATCAAGGCTGCTGTCGATCCAGAGCCCAGACCGAGAACCATCCCATCTTTAATCTGCTCGACCGCGGCATCTGCCACCGCCTGCTTCATCTGGGTCTGAAGATCCACTGAGGTCTGGTTGAACGTGCGCGCGACCGTAGCAAGACTCTTAACTCATGCCAGGGAGTGCAGCAGGCTTGACGGCAAGGTCCTGCTCGCGTCCCTGACGCAGCACCTTCAACTTGAGGGCTTCACCCAACGTTGAAGCCTCAACCTGCTCAAGCAAAGCCTGCGGATCTTTCACCGGTTGTTCACCGGCCTCGATCACCAGATCACCGCGACGCAAGCCAGCCGTTTCAGCAGGACTGCCCTGAACAACGCTCTGAACCAGAGCCCCGCTGCGCTCCGGTAGCTGCAGCAGAGCATTGGGATCCTCGTTGTGTTCGCGAGCGATCTTCGCGGTCAAGGGAACCAACTGAAGACCGATATAGGGGTGTACAACCTCGCCATCCGCCAAAAGCTGGTCGGCTACATGACGAGCCAAGTTGATCGGAATCGCAAAACCCAAGCCTGCGCCGGGACCAGAGCGAACCAGTGTGTTGATCCCGATGACGTCACCATCACCATTTACCAACGGACCACCTGAATTTCCTGGGTTAATCGCAGCATCGGTTTGGATGAGATCCAAACGCTTGTCTGAGAAACCAAGACTGTTGATATTTCGATGAAGACTGCTGATGATGCCCAAGGTCACGGTGCGCTCCAAACCGAAGGGTGTCCCAAGTGCAATCGCCCAATCACCCACTTCCAATGCTTCCGAATCCCCTAGGGGAGCGGCAGGTGGAAGATCACGCCCCTTTAAGCGCACCAACGCGAGATCCGTCACTGGATCAACGCCAACCACGGTTCCATCGTGTTGCTCACCCTCGGCCAAGGTGACCGTGACCGACTCGACGCGCTCAACAACATGAGCATTAGTAAGGACGAGTCCTTTGGCGTCCATCACGATGCCTGAGCCCTGACCACGCTCCCGTTCAGGTCCCATCGGTGGATCACCCAAAAGGTCCCGTAGTAAGGGGTCGATCAAGGTGGGGTCAAAGGGTTGCCGTTCAACCGTTCGTTCAGTGTCGATCCTGACGACAGCAGGAGCGACACGACGGACCACATCAGCCACAAAGCTGTGCTCAAGGGACGATGCTGATGGCCCAAAACCAATCAAGACGACCAACGCCAAAACCAGCTTCAAGACGTGACGCAGAGCTGACATCAGCACCCTGATCGTTGAATTGCCTTCTTTTTATCGGATTGGGCATCACAAGTGGGGTTGGTCCGGATCGAGCGGAATCCATTTGAGGATCGTCAAGCTCACGGACAAGCCCCAAAAATCCAGCTAAGAGACGATCAAACGCTGTTTTCGCATGCGTGCATCCCTGGCTCCAGCGGCAGCCGCCTTTGCCCTGGCAGCCCCTCTCGCCTTGACGCCTGCAGCCTCTGCTCAGAGCCTGAATCTCAAGGCAGTCATTTTCGAAGAAGTCAAACCCCTGTACCAAAAGTCAGATGGGAGCTTTGAGGGTTTCGGCGTTGATGTGCTGGAGCAAGTTCGCATTCAAGCCCGCCGTCGCAAGGTCGACTACCGAGTTGCTTCATCCGTGCAAGACGGTGTGAATGCCGTCATTACTGGCAAAGCAGACATCGCTTGCGGTGTTGCCTTCACCTGGGGCAGGGCCACCCAGCTCAACTACAGCATTCCCTTCGCCATCGGTGGTACGCGCTTGCTCACCGCCAGCGACACAACCGTGGACGGGACACCTGACTCTCTCAAAGGGGAAACCGTCGGCGTCGTGCGCGACAGCGCATCGGCCAAGGTGCTCAAAAGCGTGGTCCCTGGTGCGACGTTCAAGCCCTTCAATACACCTGCTGAGGCTTTAGCCGCATTCGACAGCGGCGACATTCCCATTCTTGGAGGGGGCACCCTCTGGCTCGCGGCGAACAGCAGCCCTGAAACCAGTGCTCTGCTGCCATTCCGTCCCTACGGACGGGCAGGAGTTGGCTGCATCGTGAATCAAAACGATGGCAAGTTGCTGGCCGCCACCAATGTGGCCATTGGCCAAATGATGCAGGCCTACATGGATGGGGATGTAGGCACCCGGGAGATGGTCAACCGTTGGATTGGTCCTGACAGCACCGTTGGCTTAAGCCAGGAGGCCATCAAGTCCCTCTATGGCCTGATGCTCAGCGTGACTGCAGAGATCTCTACAGAGATCGACCCTGGCGGTTAAGAGCTGTCCCACGAACCTCTTGTCCAAATCCTTTTTCACTTTTTGGGTATGAAACGTTCTCTGATCGCTTTTCAAGCACTGTTGGCCTCCAGTGCCGTGCTCTGCCAAAGCGCAGAAGCAACCTCGGCGTATTCGGCTCCTGAGCAGCTCAACAACAGCATTGAATCTCGAATTAAGGCCGTTCAGGACACTGAATGGAGCTCTCTGCTCAAATCTGAGGAAGCCGATGAGTTAATTGCCAAAGGCAAATGGAAGAACGGAGGAGGTCGGAAATTTAGTAACAGCCGTGGTTCAGGAAAATGGAAGAACGGAAAAAGCGGCAACAAGTGGGGCAACAGCCGCAGAACTTGGGGTAATGGCGGCTATCACGGCGGTTGGCGCAACGGCGGCGGCGGCTGGAAAAATGGCGGCGGCGGCTTTGTGAACTGGTGATCACATCCCCGCAAACCAGGCCCGACCTCAACCGGTACGGGCCCATTGGCCTCGTGGTCGTCCAGTCGACCTCCCTCTGCAACCTCGATTGTTCTTACTGCTACCTGCCTGATCGGCAGAAGAAGCGGGTGTTTGATCTCGATCTGCTGCCTCTTCTGATGCAGCGGATCCTTGAAAGCCCTTTTGCCGGACCAGAGTTTTCACTGGTCTGGCATGCGGGCGAACCACTCACACTGCCCACCAGTTGGTACGACGAAGCCACATCGATCATCCAGCGCAGCCTTGCTGAACTCGGTGCCGAGGGCATTGAATTTACCCAGCATGTTCAAACCAACGCGACGCTGATCAATGACGCGTGGTGTGAGTGCTTTCAGCGCAATCGAATCGTGGTTGGGATCAGCGTGGATGGCCCGGAGGACATCCACGATTCGCATCGGCGGTTCCGCAATGGCCGCGGCTCGCATGCTCTGTCGATGCAGGGCATCGAAGCGCTCCATCGCAACGATGTGCCCTTCCACTGCATCTCTGTTTTGACAGCGGAAGCGATGGAACAGCCGGAGCGGATGTACCGCTTCTTCCGTGACAACGGCATCAACGACGTTGGCTTCAACGTTGAAGAGCAAGAGGGCATCAACACCAGCTCCTCCATGCAAGGCCAAGAAATGGAGGCGCGGTACCGCGATTTCCTACGAGCCTTCTGGCGCCTGAGTGAACAAGACGGATACCCAGTTGTGCTTCGCGAATTCCAACAGGTGATCAGCCTGATCCAAGGAAATGAACGAATGGCACAAAACGAACTGAATCGTCCGTTTTCCATCCTGAGTGTGGATTCTCAGGGCAACTTCTCCACCTTCGACCCGGAACTGCTGTCGGTGGCAAGCGACCGTTATGGAAGCTTCAACCTTGGGAACCTGCGCGATCTGTCTTTGGTGGAATCCATCGAAACCGATCAATTCCGTCGTCTGTTGTCAGACATGTCCAGAGGGGTGGAGACCTGTCACAACAGCTGCGAATACTTCGGGCTCTGCGGCGGGGGCAATGGCAGCAACAAGTTTTGGGAACACGGCACGCTCGCTTCAAGCGAAACCAATGCTTGCCGATTCGGCACTCAGATTCCTGTGCAGGTTCTTTTGGAACGCTTTGAAGAAGGTCCACCTCAACCCAACACTCTCACCCACGCGCATCTCTTCTCATGAAATCCCTTGCTCTTCTGATCAGCACAACCGGTACAGCTCTTGTGACGCTGCTCCCAACAGGAGCCCAAGCGGCCTGCAGCTTTCTGATGCCTCTTGGCGGGAACGGCAATGGACCGGCGCCATACATCGTTAAGAAGCAGGTTGAACGGCCCAAGGGGCTGATCGGCAGTGCCGTGGGACGAACCAACTGGAACACCGATTTCGTTGTCGACCGCCCCTACGGACAGTTCAAATTGTTTTTCACGGCCGACTCGACCGACGAACAGCCTGGGACTTACCCAGTTGAAGCCTTTTTGAAATTCACCGATGGGAGCAACCTCAAAGTGGTTAACCAAGCGATGAAACCCCCGACTGGAACAGGTGCTCAATTCGGACCGTTTTCCACACCAAGTGGCAAGTCGGTGGCCCAAGTCAATTTCAAAGTCGGGGCGAACAAAAATGTTGGCGCGACTGGTTTCAGCTACCGAATTTCCGTTCAGGGATGCAATTGATTCAACTGATCGTGCGAAAAAAACCTTTAGGTTTCCGACGCGACGTTGAGTTCCGCAGTGGCAGCCTCGAGCACACAACCTGAGGTTCAGATCTGCCCGATTTGCCAGGTCAAAATCCAGACCAGGCCAGGGTCAGCAGATCAAGTGATGTTCAGCAGAGGCACACCTGGAACGCGAAGCAAGCTCTGGAGCAGGGTTTGCCAATTCCTGAAAACAGAAGGGCAAACCTCAACCTGCCTCAATCAAGACCCTGATCAACGAGGGACAGAACAGGCCGGAGACGCTTTTCCGGATGCACCCACAATCGACTTAGGTCAGTCGTAACGCTGTCATCTAGATTGGAATTGTGTCCGACGGGCATCTCCCAAGGGAGACAGGTCACAACTGAATGCCGGTCGGGCGACGCCTGACCAGACCTTGTCTTGCCGCATCCACTCCTCCCCGACCTCGAACGCCTCAGTTCAGATGTGGCCGTCTCTAACGGCTTCACCATCTGTGGGATTCAGCTGCTCACGCATCTCAATCCGATGACGCTGGAAGTTCAGATCCGACACAGCAGTGGAGCTGATGTCAGCTTGGACGACTGCGCCAGGTTCAGTTCTGTCCTTGGAGAGGCTCTGGAAACAAGCAATGTTCTGTCTGAGGCGTATGTTCTAGAGATCAGCAGTCCAGGAATCGGAGAGATTCTGAGCAGCGATCGAGACTTCCAAACGTTTCGTGGATTCCCCGTTGAGGTTGAGTTCCGCGATCCAAAGGATGTCGAAACACGCTTGGAGGGCCTGTTGCTGGAACGCGACGCTGACACGCTTCAAATCAACATCCGAGGGCGCATCAAACGTTTAGCCCGCGATCGGGTCATTCAGGTCCGACTCACGTCGCCAAGCAGTTGACCAACTGCCCTTCTTTCTGACTTCCGCCTCCCTTAACAACACCCGATGGCTCTTGTTCTTCTTCCCGGTCTCAGCAACCTGATCGATGACATCAGTGAAGAGAAGAAGCTGCCTCCCCAGGTTGTCGAAGCAGCTCTTCGGGAAGCACTGCTCAAGGGTTATGAGCGATATCGAAAAACGCTCTACTTAGGTATCAACGACGACCCTTTCGACGAAGACTATTTCAGCAATTTCGACGTTGGCCTTGATCTTGAAGAAGAGGGATATCGCGTCCTCGCCAGCAAAATCATTGTTGATGAGGTTGAAAGCGACGATCATCAAATCGCACTTGCAGAGGTGATGCAGGTGGCCGATGACGCCCAGGTTGGTGACACCGTTGTTCTGGATGTCACCCCCGAGAAAGAAGATTTCGG
>MDSZ01096045.1_pt1 | contig 11561 bp, 11 predicted proteins | sample 811201 | NCBI WGS metagenome assembly MDSZ01 (sample SAMN05326647, study PRJNA326480) | marine metagenome | isolation source: seawater | place: Indian Ocean: North | collected 2010 | reverse complement strand
TTCAGCCTGAGTAATTTCACCTGACTCAACGCGTGCCGCTAAACGCTCTTGCATCTCAGCTTTACGAGCTTCCATCTCAGCCTTGATTTCGGCTTTACGCGCTTCGATATCTTCTAGCGAGGGCTTACCAGTTAACGGAAGATCAAACGAAGCATCGCCTTCTGAATCGCTCCAAGTAGCAGCGGCAATCGCCACCGAACTCCCAGCAATTAGTGCTCCGCACAAAACAATGGGTGCTACCCATTTGACTTTCGGTCGTTGAATCATTGTCAAACTCCTAGATGTGGTTTGTGTTCGTGGAACAACATCTCCAATGAAGCTGAACTCAAGCTGAGAGCTTTATGAGATTTAGATAAGAAACCTCAGAGCAAAAGTGTAAGCACAAATCACACAACAACTGCCGTTAAACGCCGAGTCAACAGTCAAACGGAAGAGAAATGTTTAATAATTCAAGGAGCAGAAATTTGAGCGCGAACTTGACCTGCATCCACGAACGCTTCGTAATCAATCAACATTCCGTCACGCAACCTGAACACGCTAAGAACGCGCTGAGGAAAAATCGGATTGCCGTTCGATGAGGTTCCCATGGGCTGATTAGGTTCACCTTTCCAGTTCCAGATCCCGAAAGCGGCGTCTTCTGTCGCAGTGATGTTCTCGATTTCGATCTCGACGCCGGGGATATTGTCGCAAAAGCCAGTCGCATGAGCGTGAAGAGCGGAAGGACCACGCATCCCCGTCGCATGATCCAACATTTCCTCATCAACGAAGCTCGGAATCAGTTCAAATCTCCTGTTGCCGAGCACCTCTCCCAAATACGTTGCCATAACTTCCGTTGAGCGTTCAATGCTCATGTCGTCCCCCTGAAGAGCGATTGTGAATTGTCGGACTTTAGCCCGGATGCAGTCAAAGGATTTCCAGCTTCAACTCACAAGAGTCACGACCCCGACGACAACACCAAGTACCCGCCGCCAGGGATTGACACCTCGGAACAACTCGTCCGCGGACCACGTCAACCAACAAATCTTGCTGATGACTACAACAGCTAAAGAGTCAGACCAAATCCAAGCTGCGCCTAGAGCTACAAGGCATAGCAGGAGAAGAAGATTGGGTTGCTGCGCTACGACAACTCTTCCCGTCGAGCGGTCTTCAAACCACCATTTGAGAGATAAAGGTGAAGCTAACTTTCCAGACACCTTTAGATTTTATGAGGGGTCGCTCCTGGAACCCCCCTGTAATTGTTCGCAGTCACACACGACTACTTCAACCACTTGTTACTTCTGCGATCACAGCATCGACCATACCTTCGGTATTAAAAGCTGGTTCCCACCCCCACTCTTGACGCGCCGCGCTGTCATCGATACGAACCGACCCTGCTACAGCGCCCTCCGGGGGAGCGAAGGTTATTTCTGCGTCCGGAATTCGAGCACGGACAACATCGGCTAGCTCACCTGCGGTTGGAGTGGGCTGAATCCCGTCTACCAGGTAGTTAATGGACTTGATGCCCTCAAGCGGAGCCTCCGATAATTCGATAGCTGCACGAGCAGCATCTTGATAATGCAAAATCGCAACAACAGCTTCTGGGGGCACCCAAACTTCAAACGGCTCACCCAAAGCTGGTTTTTCGATTATCCAACTGGTGTATTGCGCCACGCTCCAAGTAGTTACGCCCGGTCCAACAATTGAGGGATATCGCAAGCCGCGAAAGTCCAAACCATATTTATGGCGATAATAGGCTCCAAGATTTTCGCCCAATACCTTCGACACTCCATACACCGAGTGCGGTCGCTGCAACGTCAGATCAGTAATGGTTCCCCCGCCGGTATCTCGCCCGTAGGTGCCGATCGAACTGGCAAAGATCATCTGTTTGGTCCCCGCGGTACGTGCCGCTTCAATCGTCTCTATGAATCCGGCGGCGTTTGCTTGGAGCAAAGCTTGGGGATCTTCCTCCCCTGGGGCAGTCAGAATGGCCCCGAAATGAAACAGCCTGTCGGGCGCGACCGTGGAAAGTAAGGCTGAAGCGCTCCCTGCCACTGACAGGTCAAACTGGTGAAGTTGGACCTGGTCTGCAATGCCTTCTAGGCGTCCAAGATTTCCCGAGCGGTGAGCGACATGGACTTCCTCACCTTGCCCTACAAGCATTCGAGCTATCTCGGCTCCTATGAAGCCGGTACCTCCCGTAATCAAAGTAGTCATAGCTCCACAATTACACGAAGCGCCAAATGGTGCTGACCGAGAGTAGATTTCTGTTATGCCAAAGCCGAACACCGACAATGTAGTTTCGGGACGCCGAGACCGAGTTACACGTCGGTGGAACCTTGACGACGAAATCGTGTTGATCCGTTCAGGGTCAGTGCTACCAATGGCGGGTAGCGACATGGAACATTCGTTTCACCCGCACCCAGACTTTGCTTACCTCACCGGACGGGGCATCCCAGACGCAGTTCTGGTCTTCGACGCCAAAGAAAAGCATTGGGAGTTATTCGGCCCGCGATCGACTGTCGAAGACCAGGTATGGCACCAACCCGCCGATCCAATAGGGCTGCCACTTGAAGAACTAGACGGCTGGCTTAAAGCTCGAGATGGGCGACAAATCATTGAAGCTAATGACAACACAGAACTTCAAAATGGGATAGGCGAAGAGCGAATACGTAAAGACGAAATGGAGCTCGCTGCTTTGCGGTCAGCAGCTGCAACAAGCAAAGCCGGTTTCGATTGGGTGTACAACACAGCATCGGCAGGAATGACAGAACGCGAAGTCCAAGTTGGCATGGAGGCAGAATTTTTCCGTGCTGGTGCAGTCAGGACTGCGTACCCCAGCATTGTGGCGAGTGGACCAAATGGCGCCTTCCTTCATTACTTCTACGGCCAAGACGACAGTCTCAACCCTGCCACCCGAGTCATCGAAGAGGGTGAGCTTCTTCTCATTGACGCGGGCGGAGAGTTTTCGGGATACGCCAGTGATGTCACGCGGACGATGGTGGTCGGCGCTGAACCCTCAGATGTCCAAACTTTCCTATGGCAAGTGGTCTTAAGTGCACAGGAGTTAGCAATTGACCGCTGTCGACCAGGTCAGGAGTGGCGCGAAATTCACCTCGATTCTGCCCGCGTGATCGGCTCAGGTTTATTAGAACTCGGATTGTTGCGCGGTGAAGTTGACGAGCTAGTCGCTTCAGGGGCCGTAGCGTTGTTCTATCCCCATGGTTTAGGTCACCTCATTGGCCTCACCGTCCATGACGCAGGGGGATACCCCACCGGACGCGAACCAAGCTCCCACCCCCAGTCAAGATATCTTCGGACTGATCGACCCCTCGAAGCAGGAATGATTACGAGCGTGGAACCAGGGGTGTACTTCATCGATGCGCTGCTCGGAGACCCAGCCTTGCGAAATCAATTCACAGACGAGGTTGTTTGGTCAGAAGTGGATGCGTTACGAGGATTTGGGGGCATCCGAATTGAAGACGATGTTCATATCACGAATACAGAGCCTGAAGTTCTAAGCGGAGCCATCGCTAAACCGCTGCGCATCGGTTAAAAAAGCAGACCCTTTAGATAATTGGTGCGAGACTCAAACCATGTCGACTCAGGCCTATGACGCAGTAATAATCGGCTCGGGAGTAATTGGTTCCTCGATCACGTATGAATTAGGGCGACGAGGCCTACGCACGCTTACCGTAGATCGCAACGGCGGAGCTGGCTTAGGTTCGACCAGCTATTCCTCAGCGATTGTGAGGTTCACCTACTCGACTTACCCAGGCGTCGCTATGTCTTATGAGGGACTGAGGTATTGGCAAAACTGGGGAGACCACCTAAACGCAGGCTCTAATGACGACCTAGCCAAGTTTCATCAATGTGGAATGGCAACCCTCAAAACAGAGGGCGGACACCACCTCAAGGTGTTGCCACATTTCGATTCCATAGGAATCCCCTATGAACACTGGGATATAGATGACTTCCGGGTCCACTTACCAGAACTGGACCTGAGTACCTTCGGTCCACCTAAACGTCCCGACGATGAAAGCTTCTGGAACGAGCCGACCGAACAGCTAGAGGGAGCGGTCTTCACTCCCGAAGCCGGCTACATAAGTGACCCACAGTTAGCGGCACAGAACTTGTGTACGGCCGCAACAGCATTAGGTTGCGAGTTTCTGTTCAACGTTGAAGTCACGTCGATCACTCGAACTGGACACCGAATCACTGGATTACAACTAGCCCACGGTACGACCATTTCTACGCCTGTCATTGTCAATGCTGCAGGGCCCCACAGCCGAATTGTCAATGAAATGGCAGGTGCTTTAGAAGATATGTCCATAGGGACCAATCCGTTGCGGCAGGAAGTACACCATGTTCCCTCACCACCCGAATTTGATTTCGAACATCGAGGCTTCAGCATCGCCGACGACGACAACGGCATTTACGTCCGGCCCGACCTTGGCAACAACATCCTTGTCGGCAGCACCGAACCTGACTGTGATCCACTCCATTGGGTTGACCCCGATTATCAAGGAGAAATTGATGTTGGCCAGTGGGAAGCGCAAGTCCTGCGCTTGAATCGCCGGCTGCCTTCGGTAGGTGTTCCTCACCAAAAACGCGGTGTAGTAGGCGTCTATGACGTGGCTGATGATTGGATTCCAATATATGACCGAACATGTGTCGATGGTTTCTATGTAGCTATCGGCACTAGCGGTAATCAGTTCAAGAACGCAGGCATAGCTGGGTATTGCATGTCAGAACTTATTGAAGCTGTCGAGAATGGCCAAGATCACGACTCCGACCCGGTTTCGGTAACGGGCCCTCACACTTCGTTACCTATCGACATGGGTAATTTCCGTCGGACGCGAACCATCAACCCTGATTCATCAATGTCGGTGCACGGCTAACCGCGAAACTACAGTCCTATCGCCAAGCGAAGACGGGTTGTTCAAGCTCATCAACTCTGACATTGTCACCGTCAAACGCCACAGCACGAAATTGGTACAAAACAGCCCCAGTAGGGGCATGAATCAGGTCGCCACCAATTGGTAGTTGTACAACCGGACGGTTGCTTTCAGGAATCGAAACAAAGCGAGGAGAATCAGGTCTAATGAGTTCCCGAATCGATATGCGATGGATTGACGCTACCTCGCTGGGGTTTGCCACCGGTTCAAGTTCGCCACCCACCCAAAATACGAAAGGGCTAATCACGTAGCCGGAACGAGTCGGATAATCATCCAAACGCCCTAAAAGATCTTTAGAAGAAAGACGCAGTCCTACTTCTTCCTCAGCTTCGCGGACCGCCGCCTGAAAAGCTGACTCTCCCGAATCGACCCGCCCTCCAGGTAATGCCCACTGCCCAGGGTGATCTTTGAGCTTCGATGTTCTGCGAGTCAAAAGAACTGCTGCGCCGCCTGCAGTTCCCTCAACGGTTCCAGACAGATCATTATCACTTGCTAACCCAGGGATATCAGCCAGCAACTGCTTCCGGTCTGCAGCTGTAGCAGTCTCCGACAATGGGTCCGTACCGTGAAGGATCGCATCGCTATCAAGAACAATTACACACACCGCTGCTTGGGTAAGACCCTTATCTGCGTGCTCACGTAACCGATGTTGTTGCAGGTTGTCGGATAAGCGATCACGTAACGAAGAGTCGAACTTAACTTCGTCGCTCATATGACCCTTTTCTATCCATACTGCTGCCCGTTACTGCAGTAGATCTAGGAACTCGCACGCTGTATGAGCCTTTCTTGAGCTTCGGCAAACACTAGCTGTTTGACAATTCATCAACCCGGAGCAGCGAAGTAGCAACGACAACGCTGCAATGCTTGTGGTGTGGTCGCTACGATTTACGTAAGCCATGGCATAAGGACACGTGAGACTATGAAAGTTGAGCATCTCGAAGGGGTCACCTTTGGTTCGGTGGTCACCGAGGTTGACCTTGAAACTCTCAACCATGAAGAGTGGAATGAGCTATATGAGCTTTGGATAGAACGAGCATTGCTCATTTTCCCGGAAGCGTTTTTGAGTCCCGAAGGCCAAGACGATTTTGCGAAAAGGTTCGGCGATCTCGAATTCCCGCGAGCAGCTCTTTCCAATATTGGTAAAGATGGCAAAGTCCACCATCAAGATGACGACGAAGTAGTGAAGTCGCTGCGTGGCAACGAAGGGTGGCACCATGACAGCACCTACATGCCGGTGCAAGCAAAGGGCGCCGTATTCACTGCGGAAATTGTGCCTTCCAGTGGTGCAGCCACCGGATGGGCGGACATGAGGGCCGCATACGACGAACTTGACATTGAAACTCGCGATCGAATTTCGAATCTCAATGCGTACCACTCTTTGTATTACAGCCAAGGTCGAGCTGGAAACTTGCCCGACGAACAAAATGACGATGGCACCTACAACCTTTACGGCTATCACGACATGGAAGTCTCGTTGCGCCCGCTGGTTAAGGTTCATCCCGTTACCGGGCGACCGAATCTATTGATTGGGCGTCACGCTCACGACATTGTTGGGATGGATCAGGAGGAATCCACGAAACTTCTAGACGACTTAAACGATTGGGCTTGCCAAGCTCCCCGGACTTACCATCATCAGTGGACCGTAGGAGATGCTGTTGTTTGGGATAACCGACGGCTGCAACATCGAGGCACACCGTTTGATATGACCGAACCGCGCCGCATGTGGCACACGAGAATTGCAGGAGAGCCTTCTACCGAATTAGCGATTAACCATCAAGGTGACGCAATTCCTTCTGACCTCGTTGAACGACACCCCACAGGCACATGGGCCTGTTAGAGCAAATTCGCGCCGACCTCACTGCGGCCATGCGATCGAAAGACAAGTTAGTGATCTCTACCTTGAGATCTGTCGTAGCAGCCGTGCAAGAAGCTGAGGTGGCTGGAGCTTCGGCCACCACATTGGATGACGAACAGGTAGAGAAAGTAATTGCGGCTCAAGCGAAACGACGAGTTGAGGCCGCCGAAGCCTTCGACCAGGGCGGCCGAACCGAAAAGGCAGCTGACGAACGAGCAGAATTAAAAATCCTTGAGTCGTACTTGCCTGAACAGTTAGATCCCGATGCGTTAACGGAAATTATTGAGCGGATACTCACTGAGGGCGGCTTCGCGACAATGGCTGACATGGGCCAAGCAATGAAAGCCATCAATGCTGAAGTAGCGGGCAAGGCAGAGGGGCGACTCATAGCGGAACTAGTCAAATCTCGACTCTCGTGAATCCGCCACCACGCCAGATAGCTCTAATCGGATTTCTGCAAGCACAGAACTGCACCACGATTCCTGCTGCGTGGCGCCACCCCGAAGCGCGACACGATGTGACTGATGCCGGCTTTTATCAGCACATAGCAAAGGTCCTAGAACGAGGGCTCTTCGACTTAGGTTTCTTCGACGACCGTTTGGCGATGCCGGACATGTACGGCGGGGATCATCGCCACACAGTCGAACACGGAATTAGGTGCGTGAAGCTGGACGCGGTGACTGTGCTGACCACGATGGGCATGGCAACCCAGAAACTGGGATTAGGGGCTACCTACTCAACCACCTATTTTCCGCCATTCCATATCGCTCGGGTTTTCGCGACACTTGACCATATGACAGGTGGGAGAGCAGCCTGGAATGTAGTTACTTCGGTCAACGATAACGAAGCCCGAAATATGGGATTGCCCCAAGCCCCAGCTCATGACGTTCGGTACGACCAGGCGGACGAATTTATGGAAGTCGTACATGGGCATTGGGACACCTGGGAAGCAGACGCTGTTGTCGCGGACCGGACAACAGGTGTGTACGCCATCGGAGACAAGGTTCACCGCTTGGACCACGACGGGGATCACTACAGCTCTCGAGGCCCATTCACGGTACCTCGAACTCCTCAGGGTCATCCGGTTGTCATCCAAGCAGGCCAAAGCGGTCGCGGGATCGAGTTCGCAGCCAGATGGGGCGAACTGCTCTTTATGTCCAATCCCAACCTCTCACGTGCAAGCGAAAACTACGCGAAGGTTAAAGCGGCAGTAGAAGCGGCGGGTCGGGACCCCCACGGAGTAAAAATCGCGAACCTCACTTTCCCTGTTGTAGGTCGAACCATGTCAGAAGCGGAGGACAAACGAGCTGCTTATGATCAGCTGCCCAACCTTATTGATGACCTCTCTTTACTTTCGGAGGGTTTGAACTTCGATTTTTCTGGGAAAGAACTCGACGAGCCACTGTCATCAGAAGACGTAGCTGCCATGACAGGGATCCAAGGAATCCGAAATCAGGTCATTGAGGTTACGGGAAACGAAACCCCCACACTTAGAGATTTCGTTGACGTATCAGGTCGAGGACGATTGGCTCATCCCGTGGTGGGGGGACCAACCGAGTTAGCTGACTATTTTGAGGAATGGTTCACCACTCCTGCCTGCGACGGTTTCGTAATTGCAGGTACTCACATGCCGGGTGCTTTCGAAGATTTCGTCGAACTGGTCGTACCGGAACTTCAACGACGAGGACTTTTCCGGACTGAATATGCTGGGAATACGTTGAGAGATCACCTTGGATTAGCCCAACCGATACCAGGGGCTTGGCGTCGCTAATCCGAGTTAGTAGATGCCACGAACGCGTCGATAATCTCGCTACCTCGCGCAGTCCACACGCTTTGAAGTTTTGTAACAGACGACAGTGCTCGGTCGAGGGCCCCAATGCGGAACGGTTGTCCGGTAAGCCAAGGTCGGAGGGTGAGCATCAAGTGACGAGCTGATGATCGGCCGTCCGTATGCATGCGATGCGCGGCAGAAGCAACCATTTTCTCCCAGCTACTTAGATTTGCTCTGCGTCGCCATAGGGCGAATTCATCGTCAACCTCTAAGAAAAGGGGCAAAGAAAACAGCCCACCGGCGGGGGTAGTCATTTGGTAGGGCTGCTCGTCGTTAGGCCAATCACACACGTAACGCACCCCGGCGGCTGCCAACAAGGCAGGGGTTCGACTTGACTCAACCCCTTCTGGAGAAAACCATCCTTGGGGGCGTTGGCCAGAGACGCGTTCCAAATAACTCAATGATTCTTCAATCAATTCAGCTTCGGCCTCTTCGGTCATTTTCGAAGTGATCAGCCGGCTTGCTGCTATCCCATGTCCGATGAGCTCACATGAGCGACTTTGTAGATGTTCGACGAGCCATGGGTAGTGCATTGCTGTGAGTTTGTCGACCGCGACCGTTGCAGGAACCTCGTGTCGTTCCAAGGTGTCGAGTAGTCGGAAAATGCCGACGCGATGTCCGTACTCCCGGTGCGTTAATTGGAGGTAGTCAGGGGCTGGCAGTTTGAACAAACCGCCGCTTGGGTTACGCAAACTGTATGCGTCAGACGGAGGCTCCCACTCGTAGTGTTCAAGTAAGACCAGAGCCCCTAAGGCAAGAGGATCCCCTGTAGGCCAACTCAGTTCAGTTCTTTGAGGAAGAGATGAATACTCATAGTGAGGGTGATCCATACCCAATGAGCGGTTAGCGGGCATCTGACACCTCGTTTATTGACGCCGCATGTTTGGCGAACTCGTCATAGTGGTGATCTAGGAAATAGTCGGCTATCTCCGATGCTGTTGTTTGCCAAACAAGGTCGTGTCCTAGCAAATAATCCAAGATCTCTTCTAAGCCGTCGATTCTGTGTGGCATCCCCATCAAGTAAGGATGAAGCGCTAGGGCCATCACCCTCCCGGAAGTCGCCCCTTCCTCGTAAAGAGTGTCGAATTGTGCTTTTACCATTGCCACAAAGTCGTCGGTGTCGTAATGATGCAGAAACACGGGAACATCGTTTAGCTCAATGCTGTAAGGGACTGAAACTAGGCGCCCTTTCTCTACGTGGATAGGTATTGGTTGGTCGTCGTGAAGCCAGTCTGCGTGATAGGTAAGGCCGGCTTCTGCCATTAGATCTGGAGTGCGAATCGTGTTACTCACGGCTGGACCCAACATGCCGCGAAGTTGTTGACCAGTGTGCCGTCGGAGCGTTTCGACGCAATCTACATAAAAGTCTCGTTCCTCATCTTCGCTTAGAGATGATAAATATCTCGTGTTGTAAATGCCGTGGCTCATGATTTCCCAACCGCGATCAGCCATCGCCTTGCCGACGTCTGGGTAGTGCTCGAAAACTGCCAGGTTGGTGGAAGCAGTGCAGGTCACGTCATATCGGTCAAGTGCTTCCAACATTCGCCAGAAGCCGATTCGGTTGCCGTAGTCGCGATGGGAGTAGCCCTGAACATCTGGATGTGGTGATCGAGGCCACGGATTTCTCCCCGGATCTCGAGGCGGTAAATATTCGTAATGTTCAACGTTTGGAGCTATCCACAGAGCAACTCTGGCCCCATCTGGCCAGGAAATGCTCGGACGATCCGCCATTGGCAGGTAGTCAACGCGATGTGGAGGTAAAGCCATATCAGCACCGTAGTCAGAATGGTGGCTTGAGTGGGGCTATCGTCGCAGGCAACAAATTGCAGTTTAAGTGGGGGATTGATGCTCAGCGAATACAGAGTTCTGGATCTGACTGACGAACGCGGCCATCTGGCCGCCTTCATCCTTGCCCAAATGGGAGCAGAGGTCATAGCGATCGAACCACCAGCGGGGTCCAGTGCTCGACAACTGGGTCCCTTCGCTGACGATGTGAATGACGGCGAGCACTCCCTGCATCATTGGGCATATAACAGGGGCAAGAAAAGCGTGGTATTGGACCTAGCCACTGAAGATGACCTCAACAGCCTCAAAGGGTTAATTCGCAGCGCAGACATTTTGTTTGAATCGTTTGATCATGGGGTGATGGAGTCCATGGGTCTCGGACGCGAACAAATTACTGAACTCAACTCGCACCTGATCAACGTGTCGATAACTCCCTACGGAGCTGATGGACCAAAAGCTGGATGGGCACATAGCGATTTAACGATCCAAGCCGCCGCCGGCAACATGGTGCTAACAGGCGATGAAGACAGAGCCCCGTTGCGAGCGGGTGGCACCATGCCTCAGGCGTTTGGCAACGCTGCTTCTGAGGCCGCCGGGGCTGCTCTGATCGCCTTATTTGAGCGGCAAACGACTTCTGGGCTGGGGCAACACATCGATATATCCGCCCAACACTCAATGAACCAATGCACACAATCGATGTCGTTAGCTACGCCATTGAATGCGTCGGTGCCTACCCGTGTCGCCGGCGGCGCTTACTTAGGGAGTACGCGCGTCCAACTCATGTGGCCGTGCCTAGATGGCTATGCGTCCGTAAGTTTCTTGTTCGGCCCAGCGTTTTCTTACTTCACTCAAAACTTGATGGATTGGGTCCATGAAGAAGGATTTTGCGACGAGGCAACCCGCGACAAAGACTGGCTTGACTACGCCATGATGCTCCTCGATGGTCGAGAGCCAACAGAGGAATACGAACGGGTCAAGGGAGTACTCGGCGATTTCTTCGCTACCAAAACGAAAGCCGAATTGCTTGAGGCTGCCATGAAGAGACGCCTCTTGATCACGCCGATTACTACGACCGAAGAGGTAGTGAATAGTGAACAACTCGATTTTCGGGGGTACTGGGAAAGCGTCGAACATGAAGACGGCACCGTCGTTGACT
>MDSZ01169971.1_pt1 | contig 11562 bp, 11 predicted proteins | sample 811201 | NCBI WGS metagenome assembly MDSZ01 (sample SAMN05326647, study PRJNA326480) | marine metagenome | isolation source: seawater | place: Indian Ocean: North | collected 2010 | reverse complement strand
TGCTGCGTGGTCTGGGGCTGGCCGGCGACCCACTGCGGCCCATGCGGCTGCGCAATCTGAGCCACGAACACGTCCAGGTCGCCGAGTACGGGGTGCTGCGCATGCCAATCGCCCTGCCCTCGGACCTGCACTGGACCGCCTGGGCCAATTTTCAGGCCGAGGCCTACACCACGCTGTCGCGGCTGGGGCTGGCGCCCCGGTTTCTGGCGGCGCTGGAGTCCTCGCAAGCGCTGCCCAACGGCGGCGCGCTGATCGATCTGGTCAAGGGACGCCTGCCCGCGCTGCCAGCGGACCTTCACCGCCTCGCCCACTTCCTCGCCAACGTGCACCAGATGCCGGTGCCCATGCCCGAAATGCGCGGCCTGCCCAGCTTCGACAACGCGCTGCAGCGGGTGGCGCAGCTGATCAGCGATCAGGGCCAGTATGTCAAAGACGCCCCGGTGTCCGAGGGCGTTCGCACGGCGCTGAAAGACGAGCTCGGATGGCTTGCCGACTTTGCCAAGAGCGGCTGGGTGCGGCTTGGCTCGCCGCCCTTTGGCCTCTCGCTCGGGCGGATCCACCCGGGCGACTTCCTGATCAATCCCGAAGGGGCGGTGATGCTGATCGACGTCGAGAACTGTCACTATGGTCTGCCGACGCTCGATGTCGCGGCGCTGTCGATCTATCCGGCCATGGTCTGGGACATGAGCCTGCAGGCCGAGCTGAGCGAAGACGACGTGCTGGGCTTTCACGTCAACTACCTCGATGCGCTCGATCCCCGCCTGCGGGCGCAAAGCCAGCCATGGCTGGCCCCGGCGCGGCGGATCGCGACGCTGCGGGTGCTGACCTGGTGCTGCATGTGGCTGGTCCGGCACCGGCGCCTGGGGGATCAGTGGGCGGCGGACCGACGCCCGCCGGGGATCATCGCGCACCAACGCGGGCTGTGCCAGCACCTGACCTCCGACAACGTCGTGCACGCGCTGCAGTCCGAATGGCAGGATGCGCAGGGCCTGTACGCGCGGATCGATGCACTGTGAGCGATCTTCTGGCCCGGATCGACGGCGGCGAACGCATCGCCGGAGTGGATGAAGTCGGTCGTGGACCGCTGGCGGGACCGGTGGTCGCGGCGGCGGTGATCCTGCCACAACCCATCGAAGGACTGGCGGACTCCAAGGCGTTGAGCGCAGCAAAGCGCGAGCGCCTCTGCGCCCAGATCACGGCCGAGGCGCTGGTCGGCATCGGCGCGGCATCGGTCCGGGAGATCGACAGCCTCAACATCCTGCAGGCGACGCTGCTCGCTATGCGCCGGGCCGTGGCACGCCTGCCCGAAACTCCGACGCTGGCCATGGTAGACGGCAACCAGAACCCGGGGCTGGGCCTGCGCACCAAACTGGTGATCAAGGGCGACGCGCTGGTGCCGGAAATATCGGCGGCGTCGATCGTCGCCAAGGTGGTCCGCGACCGGCTGATGACCCGGCTGGCCCGGCGCTATCCGCACTACGGCTGGCACAGCAATGCCGGCTATGGCTCGGCGCTGCACCGCGACGCCATGGCCTCGGTCGGGGTTACGGCACACCACCGGCAGAGCTTCGCGCCGCTCCGAAACTGGCTGGAAGATCCAGAAAAGGCGCATAACGTTGTGCGCGCCATGAACGCCTGAAGAACATACAAGCTTACTGCGCCTCTTTGGCAACAGCATAGAAGAAGTTAGATTAAGAAAATCAGTTAGATTACTGTTTTATATCGTTTTTTGTTGACAGAATCTGGGGCCGAAAACATTGTGCGCCCATGTTTTCAGTTCAAGATATTTCAAATCAGATTATTAGCGGAGACTGCCTCGATGTGCTGGCGCAATTGCCGTCAGAGAGCGTCGACATGGTGTTTGCTGACCCGCCCTATAACCTGCAGCTCAAGTCCGACCTGCGCCGCCCCGACAACAGCCGGGTCGACGGCGTCGACGACGAATGGGATCGGTTCGAGAGCTTCCGGGCTTACGACGCCTTTACCTCTGAGTGGCTGAGTCAGGCGCGGCGGGTGCTCAAGCCCAACGGCACGATCTGGGTCATTGGCACCTATCACAACGTCTTCCGCATGGGAGCGACCATCCAGGACCTCGGGTTCTGGATTCTCAACGACGTGGTCTGGCGCAAGACCAACCCGATGCCGAATTTCCGCGGCACCCGGTTCCAGAATGCGCACGAGACCCTGATCTGGGCCGCCCGCGACGAAGGCGCGAAGTACCAGTTCAACTACGAGGCGCTCAAGGCCTCCAACGACGATCTTCAGATGCGCTCCGACTGGCTGTTTCCGATCTGCCAGGGCGGCGAGCGTCTCAAAGATACCGAAGGTAAGAAAGCGCATCCGACGCAGAAGCCGGAAGCCCTCCTTCATCGCGTAATTTCAGCTGCGACCAAAGCTGGCGATCTTATTCTGGATCCGTTCTTCGGGACTGGCACCACCGGTGCCGTTGCGAAGAAGCTCGGTCGCAATTTTGTCGGGATTGAACGGGATGAGGCCTATTTGGCCGTCGCTCACGATCGTATTTCAAAGATCACTGAGCCCGATTCAATCGTTGTTTCCGACCTTCCCAGCAAGCGCGAAGCGCCCCGCATTCCTTTTGGTCAGCTCCTCGAGCTGGGCATGCTGGAACCGGGCGCCGAACTTCTGGGACCCGGGCGTAAATTTAAGGCACGGGTAGCCGCCGATGGAACCGTCATGGCCGACGTCCACCGGGGCAGCATTCATAAGGTGGGCGCGGCCTTACAAGAAGCGCCCTCCTGTAACGGCTGGACGTTCTGGCATGTGGAGGAAAACGGCAGGCTTCTGCCGATCGATACCTTGCGTCAGAAGGTTCGGAATACCTTGCAACCCAGTGTAGCAGCATGAGTTGACAAAGGATGCGCTGGCAATTTCGGCCATCCGGAGCCCTGGACCGGCTCAGATATTTTTAAGAGCATGCCTGACGATTTTTTTCATGATCGTCGGCAAGGCATAACGGTCCAGGTCTTCAATGGGCGCCCACGTGGCGCCCTTTTTTTTGAGTGCCAGCGCCGCGATCGTGGCGTCGGGGTCGGCTTCGGGCACCACCACCCGCACCTGCAGGTGAAAGTGGGTGAAGGTGTGCTCGACCAAGCCGTCTTTCACGGTCCCGGTTACAGCAGGCTGCAACGCGGGCTCCCCAGCGTCGATCCAGTCGCTGCCCGGCACCTCCATCATGCCGCCGAGCAGGCCGGTTTCCGGCCGCCGGGTCAGCAGCACCGCGCCATCGCGCTCGATCCAGTAGGCCAGCCCCTGCCGCGTGGGCCGCTGCTTCTTCGGCGCTTTGCGGGGGAAGTCGGTCTGCGTGCCGGCAGCGAAGGCCGCGCAGCCGGCCGACACCGGGCATAGCAGGCAGGTTGGCGAACGCGGGGTGCAGATGCCCGAACCGAGGTCCATCATCGCCTGCGGAAAGTCGCAGTTGCGGGCCGGCGGCGTCACCTGGTCGGTCAAGGCGCGGATTTGTGGCTTGGCAGCCGGGAGCGGGCGTTCGAGCGCATACCAGCGGCTGATCACCCGCTCGATATTGCCGTCGACGACGACGGCGCGCTGGTCGAAGGCGATGGCCGCAATGGCGGCGGCGGTGTAGGCGCCGACCCCGGGCAGGGTCAGCAGGTCGGCTTCTTCGCGCGGGAACTGCCCCTGCCGGCGCTCTGCGATCTCGACCGCGCATTTGTGCAGGTTGCGGGCGCGGGCGTAGTACCCCAGCCCGGCCCAGGCCGTGAGCACGTCGTCCAGCGAGGCCGCCGCAAGGTCGGAAACCGTCGGCCAGCGGGCGGTAAAGGACTCGAAATAGCCCTTAACGGTTGCCACGGTGGTTTGCTGCAGCATAATTTCCGACAGCCAGACGTGGTAGGGGTCGGCGGTCTCGCCCGGCCCTGCCCGCCACGGCAGGTCACGCCGGTTCTGATCGTACCAGTCGAGCAGACGGTCGGAAAAGTCAGCCTCCAGCCGGGCTTCAGGAGCGGTAAAGCGTGAGTCAGGATCGTTCATCAGCCAAGGACTTAGGCGCTTCGCCCGCGAAGGGCAAAGAATCCAAGCCCAAACCCCCGCGTCGCACCTATCGCGCGCAGGGTCTGTCGCGGCTGGTTCCCAAGATTCTGAAAGAAGGGCTGGGCCGCAAGGGCAGCCTCGAAGCCGACCTGCTGCTGCACTGGCGCGAGGTGGTGGGGGAGGAGCACGCCCAGTGGACCGTGCCGACCCGGATCTCCTATGCCGACCGCCGGATGCGCCGCAAAGGCACGCTGGAGCTGTCGGTCGCGCCGGCCTACGCCGCCTTTGCCCAGATGGCCGAGGCGGAGATCATTTCCGGCGTCAATCAGTTCCTCGGCCACGGCCGGATCGAACGGCTGCAACTGCGCCAGAGCCACGCCGCCGCGGGGCAGGCTGCACGGAGCCGGAGCGGCCGTGGCGGGCGTTCGCGGGGAGCATCTCGCGAAACTGTGACAAATCGTGGGCCGGATGCGCGCGAAAGCCGCGTGATGAACCGGCAGGAAAGGCGTAACAACGAAGACTTAGGCGACGCGCTTGAGTCCCTGCGCACCAGCATCGACGAGCGTGAACGCGACCACGGACAAGAACCTTAGAATCGCATAAGTTACCCACAAGAATCTACGCGACTCCGGTTGTGACCCACCGACTCGAGTGGATAAGAGCAAAGGATGAATTCGATGTTTAATTTTGTCGCACGTTCGGGCTTCGCCCTGGCCGCCATTTTTACGGTTGCCACAGCGAGCCAGGCACAGGACGCCACGACGCCTGAGGCCGAAGCGGCAAGCTACGTGCCGCTGGCCAGCGATGGCGGGCTGGGCACCGGTGTGTACGAAAACGAGACCTATGAGGGGTCGCCGGACGCGCCGATCGTGCTGATCGAATACGCCTCCCTGACCTGCCCGCACTGTGCGGCCTTCCACCGCGAGGGCTACCCGTTGCTGAAGCCATTTATCGAGGCTGGTCAGCTGGCTTACGTGCACCGCGATTTCCCGCTCGACGGGTTGGCTTACCGGGCCGCTTTGGCCGCGCGCTGCCTGAAGGGTGAGGCCTACTTCGCCGCTATCGAGGCGCTGTACGAGAACCAGCGCGATTGGCGCGGCGGTGGCAGTGAAGACGAGCTGGCGGTTGAGATTTCATCGCTCACCGGTCAGTCGGTCGACGAGTACAAGGCCTGCGTTGGTGATCAGACCAACCAGCAGACGATCATTGAGCGTTACAACACCGCCGTTGAGGATCTCGGCGTCGACGGAACCCCGCGTATCTTCATCAACGGCGATCCGTTCACCCCGCGTGGGGGCTGGACCGAGATCGAAGCTGAGATCGAGCGCCGGGTCAGCCGTCTCTGAGGCAAAGCGAGGAATAGTTTGGTCGCGTTTTCAAAACTCCGCCTGCAAGGCTTCAAGAGCTTTGTCGACGCGACTGATTTCCATATCGAACCTGGGGTCACCGGGGTTGTCGGCCCCAACGGCTGCGGCAAATCCAATATCGTAGAGGCCCTGAAGTGGGTCATGGGCGAGTCCCGCTCCAAGCAGCTGCGCGGGGCGGATATGGAAGAGGTCATCTTCAACGGGTCGTCCGACCGCCCGGCCCGCAACGTGGCCGAGGTCGAGCTGGTCCTGTCCAACAAGGACGGCGACCTGCCGCCCCAGTACGCCGAGCACCCGCTGGTCAGCATCTCCCGCCGGATCGAGCGGGGCAAGGGCTCGGACTACCGCATCAACAAGACCCGAAAGACCGCCGGCGAGGTCAAACTGCTGTTCTCCGACGCAGGTTCAGGCGCGTCTTCCTCTGCCATCGTTTCGCAGGGACGGGTCGCGGCGATTATCAACGCCAAGCCGGTCGACCGGCGCCAGATCCTCGAAGAAGCCGCAGGGATTGTCGGCCTGTCGGCGAGACGGCGCGAGGCAGAAAGCCGCCTGCGCGCTGCCGAGACCAACCTTGAACGGCTCGATACCGTCATGAACGCGCTGCAGGAGCGGCTCAAGACGCTTGAAAGTCAGGCCAAGCAGGCGGAGAAATACCGTCGCCTGAGCGAGCGCATGATCCGGCTCAACGCGCAACTGCACTATCTGCAGTGGGTCACGCAGACCCGCTCGACCGAGCGTGCCAAAGAAGCGCTGGTGAAGGCCGAGCGCCGGGTTGCTGACGCCGAGGTGGGCGCCGCCAAGGCCAATGCCGCCGCGATCGAGCTGTCGACCGATCTGCCCGATCTGCAGAAGAAAGAAGCCGAGGCGGGCGCCGCCCTGCAGGCGCTTCTGGTCGGCCGCGATGGCCTCGACCGCGATCTGGCGGAGATCGAGCGCCTGCTCGACGTCAACACCAATCAGCGCCGCCAGCTCGAACAGGATCAGGTGCGCGAAGCCAATCTGGTTAGCGACGCGCAAAGCGCACTCGACCGGCTTGTGCGGGAAGAAGGCGAGTTGCAGGCAGCCGGCGAAGGCGCCGAGGCGGCCTTTGCCAAACTCGAAAGCGCCTTAGAAGCCGCCAGCGCTGAAGTGACCCGGCTGGATCAGGCCATGGCCGATGCCCGGGCTGAGATGGCGCAAGTCGGCGCAGAGATCAGCGCGCGGAAAACAGCACTGGATCAGGCTACCCAGCGGGTGGAAGCCCTGCAGACCCGGCGCGACCGCCTGCTGGGGCAGATCGGTGATATTGAAGGCCGCAACGGCAGCGGAGCCGATCCGGAAGAAGCCCGCAACCGGGTTGCCGGACTGCAGGCGGAGCACGACAGCGCCACCGCGATGCTGGCAGCCGCCGAAGTTGCGCTGGCTCAGGCACAGGACGACGAGCAACAAGCAAGGAGCCTCGCCGACACCCAGGGGCACGAATTCGCACAGCTTCGCGCCGAATTTGACGGCCTGCAGCGTGTGCTCGCAGCCAGCGAAAAAGGCGAAGCGGCCGGCGGGCGACCTGTCCTCTCCGACATTCGGGTTCAGGACGGCTACGAAATCGCGCTGGCGGCCCTGCTCGGCGATGCGCTGCAGGCCCCGGCGACCGCGCAGCACAGCGGTGATTTCTGGTCCGACGCGGCCGGAACCGGTCCCGCTGCCCTGCCCGCCGGCGTGCGGGCGATGACGGACCTGATCGATGACGCTCCCGCAGCGCTGCGGCCGCGGTTGGCGGCCTGTGGGGTCGCGGACAGTGCAGATGACGCGACGGCGCTGCAGAGCCAGCTGCAGGCTGGGCAATGGCTGACGACCCCTGAGGGCGGCCTCTGGCGCTGGGACGGCTACCGGGTCCTGCCCGGCGAAGCGCCAGCCGCCGCACGACTGCTGGAGCAAAAGGGACGGGCGGATGAACTGACCGGCCTTATCAGTGCTGCGAGCGCGGGCAACGAAGCCGCGCAGGCCGCTGCACAGACCGAGAAAAACCGACTGGCCGAGGCCAAGAGTGCCGAGTCTCAGGCCCGGCAGGGCCTGCAGCTGGCTTACCGCGCCCTGACTGGTGCGCAGTCTGAACTTTCCCGTACCGAGGCCGAAATTGCCCGCTTCGAGGCGGAGAGCGGCGCCCTGCGCGCTGCTTTGTCGACCCTCGACGCCGATCTGGCCGACGCAACGGCGACGATGGAACAGGCGCAGGCAGCCTTCGACGACCGCCCGGACGCGCAAGCCCGCCAGGCCGAGGTCGACCAGCTCCGCCCCGGGGTCGATGCCGCCCGGCAGTCGCTGGCCAAGGCCCAGGCCGAGCGCGAGCAGCACAAGCGCGACGCCCTGAGCCGGACCAACCGGCTCGGCGCCATCGTTACCGAGCGCTTTTCCTGGGAAGGCCGGCTCAAGAACGCCGAGCACCAGCACGCACAGCTGGACGCCCGGGACAAGGCCCTGACCGAAGAACGCGCGGCCCTCGACGCCCGCCCTGCCGACATCGCCAACAAGCGCCAGGCGCTGGAACAATCGATCCACGACGCCCGCGAAGCAGTCGAACGGGCCGTGGCGGCTGTATCAGACCGGCGCGCGGCTGCGTCGACCGCCGACGCGGAAGCCCGGCAGGCGGAGAAAGAGGCAAGTACCGCCCGCGAGACCCTCGCGACCGCCCGTCTGGCTGCCGAGACCGAGACTGAGCGCAAGGACGAGCTGTCGGCGCTGATCCACGAAACTTTCTCCACCGGCCCTGAAGCGCTGCCCGGTATTGCTGAGCTCGACCCGGCGGGCGACCTGCCGCTGCGCGGGGATACGGACCGGGCCTACAAGGCTGCTGTCCGCGACCGCGAGGCACTGGGCGCAGTCAACCTGCGCGCCGAAGACGAAAGCCGCGAACTGGCAGACGAGCTGGCGACCTATGAAGAAGAGCGCGGCGACCTGAACAAGGCGATCGACAAGCTGCGCCGCGCCATCTCCAGCCTTAACAAGGAAGGGCGGACCCGGCTCGCCGATGCCTTCAAGAAGGTCAACAAGGCCTTCGAAGAGACCTTCTCCCGCCTCTTCAACGGTGGCTCTGCGCACCTGGAACTGATCGACGCCGAAGACCCCCTGAACGCCGGGCTGGAAATCTACGCCCAGCCCCCGGGGAAGAAGCTGACCTCGCTGGCGCTCATGTCCGGGGGTGAGCAGTCGATGACGGCGACGGCGCTGATTTTTGCGCTACTGCAGACCAACCCGGCGCCGATCTGTGTCCTCGACGAGGTCGATGCCCCGCTGGACGACCACAACGTCGCCCGATTCTGCGACCTGGTGGGCGAATGGGCCCGGAAATCGCAAACCCGGATTGTGATTGTGACCCACCACCCGGTCACGATGTCGCGGGTCGACCGCCTGTTCGGCGTCACCATGGCCGAGCGCGGCGTCTCCAGCCTGCTTTCCATCGACCTCAATGAAGCGCTCTTGCATGCTTCTACGGCAGAGGCGGGTTGAAGCAGCCATCTGGCTGCTCTGCTTGACCTAGCAGGCCCAAGGTCCTACACCGGCGGCAAGTTTTAGCCCGTTTTTGTGCGCCTTGTTGTGCGGTTTCGAGGACTGCCATGAAACCTGACGAAAAGCCGAGCGGAGATGGGTTGGACGACTTGAAATCCCGCATTGATGTGGCTCGACCCAAGCTCACTGAAGAAAGGATCAGCACCGCGAAACAGATCGCTAACCGGACGGCCTCAGAAGCCTTCGGTGTCGCGTTTTCTTTCGTGATCTGCATCCTGATCGGAACGGTGGGCGGCTTTGTTCTAGACAGAGCCCTGGGCACGAAGCCGCTGTTCTTTTTGGTGGGGTTCTTCGCCGGGTTCGCTCTCGGTGTCTGGTACATGATCTTCAAAGCGCGCCAGGTGGCTCAGCGCGAGGAAGAATAAGGAATTAGACTGTGGCTGAAAAATCCGGCGATGGCGAAAAGTCTGCATTTGACCTGATGCACCAGTTTGACATCACGCCGCTGGCGGGACTGGAAAACACGCCGCTGGCTTTCGTGACCAACTCGGCGTTTTTCATGATCCTGACCGTGGCTGTGATCGCGGTGCTGATGGTGGTCCTGACGCTGAGCGCCAAGGTAGTGCCGGGGCGCGGGCAGACGATATCGGAAATAATCTTCGACTTCGGCTTCGGCATGGTCGACGATATTCTGGGCAAGAAGGGCCGAAGCTTTGTTACCTTCCTGCTGTCGATCTTCCTGTTTGTGTTCGTCGCCAACATTCTGGGCATGATGCCCTACTCGTTTACGGTCTTCTCCCACATCAGCCTCACAGCCTTTATGGCGGTCGTCATCTTCCTGATGGTGATCTACGTCGGCGTTAGCCGCCATGGTCTGAAGTGGTTCGGCATTTTTGCGCCGGCGGGTGTTCCCGGCTGGCTGCTGCCGCTGATCGTGGTGATCGAGATCATCTCGTTCTTCATGCGTCCGCTGACCCACTCGCTGCGACTGTTCGCGAACCTGACCGCGGGGCACATCGTCCTGAAGGTGATCGGTACCTTCGCGGCTGGCGCGGGCGCGACCAGCCTGCTGACCATCCTCGGCGGTCTGTTTCTTACCCCGGTATTGTTTGCGCTGAGCGCGCTGGAATACCTCGTGGCCTACCTGCAGGCCTACATCTTCACCTTGCTTGCGGCCGTTTACCTGGCGGAAGCGATCGAACCTCATCACTAATCACTAATCTCGAGACCGCGGCCGGTCCGGCTTTGAAATCCGGGCTGCCCGCACCCCAGAAAAGGAATCATCATGACACCTGAAATGTTCAAGTACATCGGCGCTGGTCTGGCTACCTTCGGTTTTGTCGGCTCCGGTATCGGCCTTGGTACCATTTTCGGTAACTACTTCCTGGCAGTATCCCGGAACCCGGCGTCTGCACCGAAGTTCCAGACGTGGCTGTTCGTCGGCTTCGCGCTGGTTGAAGCCTTCGGTATTTTCGCGCTGCTGATTGCTCTGATGATCATGTTCGTCATCTAAACCGGGCGCCTTTGGGCCCTGGTTTAACGGACGGACGTGTCTCGGGATTGGTTCGCGCCGCGGCTGTTCCACCCCCTCCTTACCGCCCCTCGGGGCCGGGATCAGGATCGGGGATCAGGATCAGCCGCAGCTGAACGGAACGGGAGCGTCGGTCTGCACAGATTGACTGAACTTCTACGGACAAACAGTGGGAGGCTCTGATGCCTCAGTTTGATATTCTTAGTGATCCGGCTGCCATCGGCCTGAACCTTGTGTGGTTCATCGTGCTGTTCGGCCTGACCATGGTCATCGTGAACTTCGGCATCAGCCGGATTTCCGCCGTGCGAGACAAGCGCGAGGAGCTGACCAGCGGCAACGTGGACAAGGCTCAGGCCCTGCTCGACGAAGCCAAAGGGCTGATGGATGCCTACGAGGAGAAAATGGCCGCCGCGCGCACCGAAGCGCAGGGCGTGATTAAGGTCGCCTCGGATAAGGCTGCCGACAAGGCTGCCAAGGCGCAGGCCAAGCTCGCGGACGAGCTGACCGCCACCCGGATCGAGATCGAGACCGCAATCGCGGACCAGACCAAGGCCGCCATGGCCGAGCTGTCCACGGTTGCCGCTGAGACCGCTGAGGCGGCTGCGACCCAGATTTTGGGCGTAGACGTCGACAGCGCCAAGCTCAGCAAGGCCGTGAAGGATATGGGCCATGCTTGATTTCATCATTTACGAACTCCAGCACGCGACCTTCTGGGTCGGCTTCGGCTCGGTTGTTTTCCTGGCCTTTGTCTGGTGGCAGGCCGGGGACAGCATCCTCGCCGCTCTGGACAAGCGCGGCGCAGAGATCTCGGCGAAGATCGACGAAGCCGGTGCCCTGCTCGAGCAGGCTGAAGCGACCATGGCGGACTACAAGAAGAAGTTTGGCAAGGCCGACGCTGATGCCGCTGAGATCGTGGAAGCGGCCAAGGAAGAAGCCAAGCGGCTGACCAAGAAGTCGAACGATGACCTCAAGGACCTGCTGGCGCGCCGTCAGGCGGCCTTCGACCAGCGGATGAACCAGCTGCAGGTGCAGGCGCAGAACGACGTCAAGTCGCGTGCCGCCGAGCTGGCTATCGGTGCCTTGCGCAAGTCGCTGCCCGAGCAGCTCAGCGCGAAGTCGCTGTCGGCCCTGGCGGACACGGCGATCGACGACCTGCCGAACCGGGTCTGAGCC
>MDSZ01243944.1_pt1 | contig 11564 bp, 19 predicted proteins | sample 811201 | NCBI WGS metagenome assembly MDSZ01 (sample SAMN05326647, study PRJNA326480) | marine metagenome | isolation source: seawater | place: Indian Ocean: North | collected 2010 | reverse complement strand
CAAGGACATCAGGACGTATTCTGCTAATAAAATTTTCTTAGATTATATGAAAAAAAATAAAAAAGGAATAACAGAAAAAGAACGAAAAAAAAATTTATTAGAAGGGATTGATTACACCTCTAAAGAACTTGGAAATAGTAGAAAAATTTGCAGAGATTCTTATTTAAACCCAGAAAATATAAATAAATTTCTATAATTTATTTTTTGTAAATTATTTTATAAAAAAAATATTTTTATATTAATAAAATGCCACACAACAATATGCCATATGCTCACGACCCAATGGTCGCCGATGTAGTAAAATCTTTATTTTTAGCCCTAGCGGTTACATATTTAAATGCTGAGAAAGTACCAACTATGTACACCATGGCCATGACCGCCGTTGCTATAATAGTTTATTGGACGTTTGTATATAAAATGTTCCCCGGTGATGATCCATATGAATATGGTAATATGTAAATAAAAATGTTGGTATAATATAAATGAATATTATAACTACGATAAATAAAACTCTCTTGATGACTTTAATAACTTCCCTTTTTATTTATAGAAAATTACCTACACTTAAATATTTATCTGTTTTAACAGTTTCTATAATATTATATAAAATGTTTATATATAACATATTTCCAGGGGACAGACGAGATAGATATTTATAAATTAAAAATATTTACTTTCATTAAATGAATATAAATAATTTTAATAGAACTTTTTTCGGTGCTAAAATTCCAATAAAAGGAACATTATTCGAAAAGCTCCCAGATGATATTATTGAAAAAATTCAAAAACCAGTGTCTGCAAGTGATATACAATCTAATTTTAGAAAATACATGAACTCGAAAGTTTATTTAAAAAATCAATTATTTAAAATTAACGCTGAATGGGAAGACGAAGAGTATGCAAGGGAAATGATGTTACCGGGCGGAGAACCATGGTTAGTATTAAACCCCACGCAGAGTATACCGGCTAAATTTATAAATAACGCATCAAAAATTTTAACAAATGAAGATTTCGAAGAAGAAGAAATATGGGCTTTTATGTTAGAACATATATTAAAAGAATTACTAGACGAGGATCTATTATACGTCGTTGATCAACCTTTGGAAAATTTAACCCCCCTCACGGCTCTGATGTATAAGGAAACGCGTAGGAATTTATTCAAAACCATATCCAGTGCCTTAAAAATGCTTAACACTATAGGTTACCCAAATAACAAGAAAGTTATTAATGGAAAAGAAGAATTATCGTATACTGAGATTAAAGGAAAAATAAAAAAAGGGTTGAATTGGTTACAGGATAAATGGTTAACAGGAAATGCATTTGGTGCGATCCCTATTTTAGCGGGGGCCGCGGCAAGATTAGGAGGAAAAAAACTATTAGGAAGAACAGCTTCTCGTGGATTTAGAATGCCTAGAATGCCTAGAATGCCTAGAATGCCTAGAATGCGTAAAACTTCAAGAAAATATTACGATTATTACGACAATTATTACGACGATTATTACGACAATTATTACGACAATTATTACGACGATTATTACGACAATTATTACAATTTCGGAGTTAATATAAAATCTAAAAAGAATATACATGACATAAGGAAAAAATTTTATAGTAGTCTTTTTACAAATGACAATTCAGATGAAATAAGTAACCAGATAAAATTAAGATGTAAAAACGATTTCAATACAAAACATTGCCAGAGTATTTTTACAGAACTTTTAATATCTATTATTTTATCACTTGTTCCAAAAAGTATAATAACTGAAAATAGAAAAAAGATACTAAAAGAGATAAAAACTTATATACCAAGAGATTTTAAATACACTAAAATAAATATAAAAAGAACGCATTTTGATAAAATAAATAGTTTTTTATATATTTTACAAGATCATTCTTATGGTACTTTTAACAATGCAAGATTAGCTTCTTTAATTTATGAATTTATACATAATAAAAAATAACTTAAAAAACAAAATTATACTTATATTATAATGGACGAAGTATTCCCAGCTTTAACAGCTGGAGTAATTTCTACAATTGTATGCAATCCATTGGATGTAATAAGAATTAATTATCAATTAAATAATAAAAAAAATTTATACAACAAAGATATTTTGTATAGAGGACTTGGCTATAGTTTATTAACTATACCTTCTTTTTGGGTTATATATTTTCCAACTTATAAAAAAACCAAAGAAATATTTTCAACACCAGTAGCAGCTTACTTATCTTCTTGTATAGGAAGTATTTTTACAACTCCTCTATGGATTCTAAGACAAAAATCCATGACATTAAAAAAACACTGTTTCAAAACTTCAAATTTACAAGATTATTACCGAGGATTAAATATGACATTTCTTGTAAATTTAAATTTCATAATACAATTACCTGTTTATGAATATCTAAAGAAAAAGGTAGATAATACAACTGTAAATATATTTCTTGTATCATCGATATCTAAAATATTAAGCACGTGCGTTTTTTATCCATTGGATACTATACGTGTAAAACTTAGAAACAACGAGAATTTAGGCGGAATGAAATTACATATGTATTATAGAGGTATCGGAGTATATTTAATTAGAAACATTCCATATTATTCGGTTGTTTTCTGCACTTATGAATTTGTAAAAAAAATAATGTAAGAATAACCTTGTAGAAAACAATCTGCTAAATCGTCCTTTTTTTTATGTAACTCAAAAAAATCATTGTGAGATTTTAATAAATGTCTAGTGTGAGCTATAGCTAGATTTTTGTTTTGTCTATATTTATCCTTCGATTTATGTTCTATTTTTAAATCGCAGCATTTCAGTTTATATTTAGCTTGATAAAATATTATTTTTATATTTCTATCTTGTTCATGATTAATTCTAAGCATGAAATACACATATATGGCCGTGGAAATATTTCTCATTTTGGGGTTAAAAGAAGGTTGTTTTTCTAAAAGAATTAAATCTGCTTGTTTTAAATATTCAAGTTCATCTAATTCTTTTATAACACGAAGTGTTTCATTTTCGCCTGAACAATCTAAAACATTCCAATCTAATATACATATTCCATCTGTATCTATTAAACAATACGCTAAATTTTTTATTCCAATATCAAAAGAAAGTATTAACATTTAATATTATTATGTATTTTTTTATATTAACTTTCAACATATCTTTTTTTCATAAAGGTATTCATCCGATGATATAGAAACTTCGTCTAGATCATATATTATAGGTATTCTATGTATAAAAATATTTTCATTTTTATTGTCATTTTCATTATCATTTCCAAAACAAGAAAAAATACAACCCATTCATTTAATATTCAACAATGGTTTTAAATCATTGTACGTTCTCGAACTTTTATTATTTAATTTTACATTGTTATTTTTTTTATTCAAATCAGTTAAATTCCATGATATAAATAATTGATCTTCTTTTATTATATTAACGTTAAAACCTTCATTGTTAACTAATTTAAACAAGAATATTGTTAAATCGAAAACTTTATACCTAGGGTAACCAAATACATAAGGAGGTACATTAAAAATACAATTCGTATCCCCTTTGCTAGCTAAAAATCTTATTTTATTACATAACTTAGCTGTAATTTCCTTCTTAAGAAGATCAAATTTAAACGTTTGTTTTTTTTGATATTCTAAGACTTCTTTTAGTATAGTCATTTTCTTAAATAAATTAAAGAATTTAATGTTTCTAAAAAAGCGTGGGATCTTCTTTTTTATCTATTTTTTCAGTTTCGATGTCGCCGTCATTGTCATCGTCATTGTCATTGTAATTTTCAATGTCATCTAAACCAAAAGAATCGTCAGAATCGTCGTCAGAATCATCTATTTCTTCTTTATTTATATTAACTTCTTTCTTATTCTTGAGATCTTTAAAATTTTCAAAATTTCCAGTTGTATGTTTTAATTCTATATCCTTGGTTTCGCCCACGATTTCTTCATCGAATTGCGTGTTTTCCGGAACATTTTCATTTCCATTTTCATTTTCATTTTCATTTTCATTTCCATTCATTATGAAATCTTCCCTTTTCATATCTGAAAAATCCTCTTGCTCCTCTTCTTCGAATACACCCGATAAATATTCACTTAATATATAATCAATTGGTATTTGTTTTACTATAGTCTCTTTTATACAATTGGAGATAAGATTGATAATTACCTCTTTTGATTCATTTATTATTTGAGGATTATAATAACAATTTTCACAAATATTTATTATTATTTTATGTAAAAAGGTATTTAGATCTGGAACTTTTAATTTTATAGATTTATTATCAGAACTTAGTTTTACACATGCCAGTATTTTAACATGACTTACGAATATAGCGGTTATAAGATCCATTAAATATGGTAAATCAGTTTTAATATCTTTTAATATTTCTTCTAATTTAAAAGTTGCCCAATAAGGAGATTTTTTAAGTTCTAATTGAAAGTTGGACATAGATATTATTCTTCTAATATTATTTCTTTGTGATTCGGTGTATATTCCTTTTATTATTTTGTATAGATAAGGAATTATAGTTGTAACAAATTGGCTTGTATATTCGTCTTTTGCAGCTACCAAAACATTGACATTTAATGTTTCAGCCATGATTTTATAAAAACGTTAATATTTTAAAAGTTATATTTAACCCTAAAAAAAATAATTTATTATATTAAAATGAGATGCTTAGATAAATATAAACATAATGTTAGATGGACTTTAACAAATGAATTTTTAAAGAAAATAAAAAAATCAATAAGAGAATCAAAAACCGAAATCGCAGGCAAAATATTATTCAAAGATGTTAATTGCGATTCAAAAAATAAATGTAATAAGATATTAAAGGATTATGAAATTTCACAAGGGAATGGAGATTCAGTTTATACACCAAATGGAATAATAAATTTTCATACACATCCTAAAAAATGTTACGTTGACCAAGGAACAAAATATGGATGGCCATCTGGAGAAGATATGGGTCAGGTTATAAGATTTGCTAAATATAATAATCTAGTTCATATAGTATTCACCTTAGAAGGGGCGTATATAATAAAAGTCAATAAAATATTAAATAAAAAGAATATAGATATTTTAGAAAAAGTTCTTGTATTAACTCATGTTTTTAGATCTAAAAACCAAAGTAAACAATATAAAGATTTTAAAGATTACCTAAAACCTATAATAAAAACCAATAAAAATAATACATTAAAACTCTGGTTACATTTAATAAATAATCTAACACTCGTCAAATTATATAAATTATATAATAAATTGTATAATAAAAAATTGAAAATACCAAGAGATAATAAAAATATATTTAATATATCTCTTAATAAAATAAATAATAATTTAATATTCAAAGCTAGGTATATATCAGAAAAATGTCATTTTAAATTTTATCACAGGTAGTTTCGGTCAGTTTATATAATTCTAGTTTTTCAAAGAAATTTACTAAATAACCCATTTTACATCCCGTATTATTCATGTATTTTCTCAATTGGTTTATTTCTTTCTGTCCAATTTTTGAAGTTTGAGACTTAAGTTCGAGTATACATTCTATTTTATTATCTACATATATGACTATGTCTGCTCTTTCGAAACCTACATTTACACCTTTGTATAAAACAGGGATAACAACTTCGCATTGAGAAAGTATATTATTAGTCCAAAGTTCTACGTATAGAGCGTTTTGATATACATTTTCTTTATAATAATTCCCCATCACTTTTTCAACTTCTTTTATACATTCTACTATAACATCTTCCATATAATCTTTAAATATAAATATAAATTTATCTATTCTTTATATTATCTTTTAAAACAAAGTTACACGTTTTATCATGTTTTCAAATTCGAAATCGTTGTGTTCATGCTCTGGAAGATCTCTTATGATATAACCGACTGAATCATTTTTTTCTTCTTTCTTTAATTTAAATTGTGATATTTCCCATCTTAAAAAAAAGGATGTAGATGTATAAACAACGGATATGCATTTCAAAAGGGCAATTCCAAAAACTTCCCCAATAATTTCATCTACATTTAGTCTTGAATTAGAATCAAAGAATTTAGTATCAGAATTGTAAAAACAATGTAATCTTCCTTGGTCATCTAATGCGTTCTTATAAATAGACGTACAATCCTCTTCGTTTATATGTTTTCCGAACCATTTTTCACTGTTTATAGAAGTTTCTTTTATAACAATATCCGTAATAGAATTTATCTTATCTTTATTTTTGTCGCTTAAATAAAGTTTTGCTTTATTTTCTTTTTCTATTATTATTTTGTCTTTATTTTGAAATGTAATACGATTTCCATCAGAGGTTATCTTAGAAAACAAAACATTGTCTTTTATTCCCTTTACAGGGTCATTTATAGTTATGTTTGTATTTTCGGCCATTATTTATTTAAATATATTTTATTTGAATATAAGAAACGAATATTACAACAGTCTTAAGGACAATAATAACAATGAGTTATCTTTAGTTTTTAATTCACAAAAACATTTTTTACAAAATTCTATATCATCGTAATCAATATTATATCCATTATTATTATAAAAATTAGTATTGTTAACATCTAATATTATACAATTATTTGGGGAATAATTGTTTATATTGTATATTCTATTTATATTTTGTAATAAATTATCAAATTCAATATGTTTAGGAGAATGTTTATTTAATAGTAATTTTATTTTATTATCCTCTTTATTAAGATACATAATAGGTGTCTTTATCGTAAATTCTCTACCATTTAAAACTATTTCTTCATTTTCTTTTTTTATATCTAATAAATTAATTTTTTTATACGAAATCATTTATTAGATATATAGATTTATTAACAATACTTAAAACGTATAATCAATTATACATACCAATAGGAGGAGAAGAATCTTTTGATTTCTTCGTTTCTATGAAATTCTCTAATGCCTCTTTTATATCAGATAAAGTTATTGTATATATTGTTTCTCTTCCAAAATTTTTTCTAGTATTTATAATCATCGCTTTCTCTATTATAGTATTTATATCTCCGCCGTTACCATCGAAAAAATTTATATAAGGATTTATCAAGTTAATAATATCTTTTTTATCACAGGATGTTTCCCATTCTTTTTCTTTTATTTGTTTAAAATATATATCTGCTAATTCTGTCGTTTTATATTTTTCTATAGTAAACGTCCATGGAAAACGTCTTCTAAGACCTGGGTTGAAGGAAAAAAAACATTCATTTAACTCTTTTTTATAACCAGCAATTATGCATATTATTTTGTCTACGTTTTCAGTTAAATATTGATTTATAGTATCTATGCATTCCTTTGCATACATATCTTGATTATTTTCAGAATTTGACCCTATTGAATATGCTTCGTCTATTAACATAACTCCGTTTTTGCATCTATTTAAAGTCTCAGTTGTTTTTATAGTGGTGCCTCCCAAATATTCTGATATTAAATCAGATCTTCTTACTATATTAAATTTTACCTTTTTAAAAATTCCAAGTTTGGAGTAAATTTTTGCCATTATATGAGAAACCGTGGTTTTCCCCGTCCCAGGAGGACCTTCTAGAACAGTGTGTAACATTATGTTCTCATCTACTTCTTGGATAAAAAATAATATCTGATCAACTATTTGATTTTTTAATTTATCCAATCCTATCATGTTATTTAAATCATTTAGATCATCAAGGATTTCTGGTAAAAGCTTCATTTTACTAGGATAAAATACTCTTTTCCTTTTAGGAGGTAGTTTTTTTTCTTTATAATCATTAATCATTTTTATCAAAACAAATAATGAATCTATTTTATAATCATTTATATTAAAAACATTTTCATCTATATCAGATTCATGTCCTAATTTTCGTTTCATAATACTGTTATTAAATATTATTTTTTATATCATTTATGAATGATATAATAAAAGAAATTGAACAAGTGGAAAATATAAACTTAATTCATATAATATCTAAATTTGAAAGGAATGTTTTAAAACATTCTAACATATACAGAGATTTTACCGGACTCGAGGATTACAAAATGAATTATATAGATTATATAATTTTATACATTATTTGGAAAATTTTAAATTTAAAAAATAAAATTCAAGAATATTTGGTAATAATGTATTCTTATTATAAACTGGAAGAATTTCATTTCCCATTGCATTTGTTTGAAAAATCATTTTCATCTTTAGATATTTTAATAAATACAAATATCATCAAAATAATAAATATTTTCATAAATTAATAATGAATAATTTACATTTCTACGCCGATAACCTCCCTCCGGTTTTAAAAACAGAGTCTTCGTTTGATTTGGGAGGTTATATGATATTACTAGATAATTATATAATAGGATCAGTGATGTTTTTAGATAAAGAATTTAAACAGACTACGCCAGATAAAGCTGTTTATATTCCAGATCCAAATTGGAGATTATACCCAAAGGATCAATTTTTAACTGCAAAAAATGTATATCCAATTGATAACGCATTTACAAATTACGAATATAACGGGATGTTTTTGTTTTATGCACCGAATCAATCCCCTGATTCAAGATTATATGCTAGATCTTTGAGGAATCATTTTGAAAATATCCATATAAAACTAAGAAAACAAAGAATAAAATTAGAAGATAATAAAAGAAGAAATATTAAAATAGAACTAGAAAGAAACAAAAAAACTATAAAAGATTACGAAACTAAACTTAAAAAATTAATTTCATCCCGCGACAGAGATATAAGGACTTATAAGAGACAGGGGATGTCCGATTCTCAAATAAATTCAATATTAAAAAATAGCGAAATTGAAAATTTAAATAAAGAAATATTAAGATTAAAACAATTAATATAAAATGGTATTCTTAATACCTGATAAATATTATAAAATATATACAAATAAAAATCAATCGTTGCAGATATTGAATATAATAAATCGATATTCTGAAAAAAAATATATTATAACAGATTGTTCAGCTTGTATAGGAGGGAATTCTATTTTTTTCTTACCTAATTTTAAACACGTCAATATGATAGAAAAAGATAAAGAAACGTACGATATATTATATAATAATACATCCGGATACAAAAATAAAACAATTTATAACTGTTCTTATAACACTATAAAATTTTTATTAAAACAAGATGTAATTTTTATGGATCCCCCATGGGGAGGATTAAATTATAAAAATTCTAAAGAAGTTAATCTATATCTAGATAATATAAATGTATTAGACATTGTAGATGAACTTTATAATTTCTGTTCTATTATATTCTTAAAGATCCCAAACAATTACAATTTTGATTCAATAAAGGATAAATTTTGGAATCATATTATTTACCCAATTTATAAAAATAAAGTTATAATATATAAATTAATTGTTTTTTTTAAAAAGTAATATAAAGACTTGTATTATACATTATTATGAAATATCTGTACGGTTGCCCGAGTTTGGTCTAAGGGGACAGACTTAAGATCTGTTGGCGTTAGCCTCGTGGGTTCGAATCCCACACCGTACAGATATTTCATTTATATTTATTTTTAATAAAGATGTACCACACTACATGTAAGCTATTACATAATGCGAGATTATAATCGATAAGAAAACAACTATAGACACCAAAACAGAGCTAGATAATTTAAGCCAATTATGATGATTTAACATATGGATCATTTGAGAGAAAAATCCTAGAGATCTGGGATCAGATGAGCTTTTTTCCTGTTCCGAAGCGATAGACGACCCAAAATATGCTAAAACTACGTTTAAAATCATTGATACCACAACCGAGGCCATAAGAACATTAATTTCTTTCTGGGACATAGAAATTGTCATTTTTTTTTTAATATATGAAAATATTAAAAAAATAAAATATTTTATTTAATTAAATAAAATGGTAAACAGTACTTTTTCTAAATTTTGTCAAGATAATTTTACTTTAACAGTTGTTATATCTGTTATAGCTTTTAGATTTTTAAACGCTTTTCTAGAATATTGTTGTCTTCCGGCGATATTATCTTTCATAGATCCAAATTCTACAATGAGAAATTTTAAAATTGGCTTCAGAAGTGGTCAGGACCCTATCCACATTGGGAGATTCTTAGAAGAATTTATCTCCTTGGTCATATTCTTAGTCGTCGTTTATTACATTTCTATGTAATTTAAAAACATAATTTAAATCGGTCTTAAAAATTTTTACTGTTATATTATACCTAGAATAATAATAATCTACCTCTTTTTTAATTTTTAGGAATTTTTTTTCTAAAAACTTAGATTTTAAAAATTTATATTCATACTCGGAATCTAAATTTAATATATCTTCTTCATTTGTACAATTTAAAACTAGGATAAATTCCTTTCCTACGATTTCGCAAGGATTAGGAATACAAATTATATCTAATAATTTTCTATAACATCTGTTATACTCGTTTTTATACATTTCTTGACTTTTTTCATTTGTTTCATTTGACAATGGATTTAATATAAAAAATTCCCATCCGTTATACATTTTTTATATTAAATCTTATTTCTTTTTATTAATTTATTTAATTTAATCAGATTCTTCTTCCGAAGAATCGGTTTCATAATCTTCATCTGAAGAATCTGTTTCAAGAAATTCTAAATCAGAATCTGTAACCAATTCAAATGTTTTTTCTACGATTTCATACTTATCAAAATCATCTGGTTTAGTAGACATCGTTGGAAAGATTCTAAAAAGTTCTTTCAATGTTTCTTCGTTAAGTTTACAATTATTTACACATTTAAATCTTATAAACAAATCTCCATATTTATTTTTTTCTCCGTTTATAGGCATCCCCGCACCAGGAACCTTCTTTAACATTTCGTCTTCATCATTAAATATATCAAACGGATCTCCCGTTATTACCATCATTGTTCCATTTAAATGTCTTACATAAATAACAGGTTTAAAAGTGTCAGAAAACGATATTTCCTTTTCTATGATTAAATTATTTCCGTCTCTTACAAACATTGGATGTTCTTCTGTGTCTAAGGTAACTACTATATCTCCCGTTTCATAACCTTGTTTTTCGTCAGCCATATGATTAAAACGAATAGTTTGTTCATCTATCATCCCAGGTTCTATTTTTATAGATAATTTCTTTTTCTCCTCTTCATAAGACCCGTCTGGTTCTAATTTTTGTCTTCTTATAGCTATCTTTTTCTTTGTTCCCTTGTAAAGTTCCTCTAAAGTAACAGATAGAGTAAAACTCATGTCCTTTGTTCTGGGGGCTATAACATCTTCTTCCTCTGAACTATCCCCCGATTCTATTTCTACTATTCTCTTTTTCTTTGATTTTTTAGGTTCTTTTCTATATACAGTTTCCTCTATTCCGTCATCGGCGTCAAAACTTATTTTAGACTCCTTTATTTCTTTTTCTGGAACCCTAGGAGTATTTTGTGTACTTTTTGCCTTCTTTTTCTTATTTAATCCGGCTAACATATCAGGGGTTATAACATCTCCTACCGATTTGGATATTTGACCTATCATGTTAGTCATTTGTTCGCTATCAATTTCCTTTCCATCCTTTAATTGTTCAGGTGGGTCTATTTTACTT
>MDSZ01223716.1_pt1 | contig 11565 bp, 11 predicted proteins | sample 811201 | NCBI WGS metagenome assembly MDSZ01 (sample SAMN05326647, study PRJNA326480) | marine metagenome | isolation source: seawater | place: Indian Ocean: North | collected 2010 | reverse complement strand
GCTGAAATACCATAAACTACAAGAGAAATGTTATTTCCAAGCAAAATAAAAGCGATGATTTTGGCTTCATTTTTATAGAATACGGAATGTAGCTTACTTAGAATAGTCCCTTTACTTTTATCTACTTCAATTTTGAGCCTATTTGAAGACAAAAAGGCCAATTCCATACCAGAAAAGAAAGCGGAAAATAAAAGAGAAATGAGAATTAAGCAAAAAGCGTTGAACATATTACAACAACAATGTAAGCATTATTTGATTAAATCAAAACCGATATCTTTTCGGTAATTCATCCCCTCAAAGCTCACTTTTTCAATTGTTTCATATGATTTTTTAATAGCGAACTCTATGTTTTTACCGTAAGATGTTATCGCAATGACACGACCGCCGGAAGTAACAGAAGAAGGTCCATCAGATTTTGTTCCAGCATGAAAGCAGAGACTGTCTACAATGGTATTCAAACCATAAATTTGTTTTCCCTTTTCATATGAATTTGGGTATCCGCCAGAGACAAGCATAACCGTAGCCGCACTTTTATCATAAAATTGAATGTCCCTTTCAGAAAGTGTATTTGTAGCTATTCCTTCAAATAAATCGAGAATATCTGACTTTAATCTAGGAAGAACAACTTCAGTTTCAGGATCACCTAATCGGCAATTGTATTCAATTACATAAGGATCGCCCTTAACATTAATCAATCCAAAAAAGATGAAGCCTTTGTAATTAATACCTTCAGATTTTAAACCTTTTGTAGTAGGAACAATAACTTGATTGTGCACCTTGTCCATAAAGCCAGCATCAGCAAATGGAACGGGGCTAACGGCACCCATACCACCTGTATTTAAACCTGTATCCTGCTCTCCTATCCTCTTATAGTCTTTTGCCTCTGGCAATAATTTGAATGATTGACCATCTGTAATAATGAAAACCGAAACTTCTTTACCCTCAAGGAACTGCTCAATAACGACTTTTTCACTTGCTTCGCCGAACTTGGAATCCATCAACATATTTTTCAGCTCTTTTTCTGCTTCTTTCAAATTATCCAGAATCAACACTCCTTTACCCGCAGCCAATCCATCTGCTTTTAAAACATAGGGGGCATCCATGCCTCGCAAAAATTCAAGTCCTTTTTCCAAGGTATCTTTCGTAAAGGTCCCATACTTTGCAGTTGGAATATTGTACTTCTTCATAAAAGACTTAGCAAAATCTTTACTCCCTTCTAATTGCGCTCCTTTAGCATCAGGTCCGATGACGGGTATATTATATAAATCCTCATCATTCATAAAAAAATCTGCAATTCCATCAACCAGGGGTTGTTCGGGTCCTACGATAACTATTTCAATATTATTTTCAATAACAGCCTTCTTTACACCTTCAAAATCATTGGGATCTATCGGTAAATTTTTGCCATGTTTTCGGGTTCCTGAATTTCCGGGAGCAATAAATAATTCATCTAAAATAGAGCTCTGTGCCATTTTCCATGCTAAAGCGTGTTCTCTACCTCCGGAACCTAACAATAAAATTTTCATTAGCTGTGTTTTAATATTGATTCAAAGAAACTTTTACCCACTGAATTAGACAATACATCATCTGAAGCTCTTTCCGGGTGAGGCATCATTCCAAAAATATTTTTTGACTTATTTGTGATTCCAGCAATATTATTTATTGAGCCATTTGGATTTGATTCCAAATTCACTACACCATTTTCATCACAATACTTAAATAATATTTGATCTTTCTGCTCCAAGTCGTTAATGACATCATCAGAGGCATGGTAGCGGCCTTCTCCATGTGCAATTGGAATTTTATAGGAAATATCCTTCAAGCCAGCGGAAATTGATGCATCCGAAGAAATAGCCTTTAAATAGACATTTTTACAAATGAACTTTTGATTGTTATTGTGTAATAGTGCTCCATCTAATAATCCAGATTCGGTAAGGATTTGAAAACCATTACATATTCCCAAAACATATCCCCCTTTTTTGGCATGAGATATTACCTCATTCATAATTGGCGAAAATCTAGAAATAGCACCTGAGCGCAAATAGTCCCCAAATGAAAAACCTCCAGGTAAAACAACCATATCTGCACCTTGTAGGTCGGAATCCTTGTGCCACAAATGCACAACATCCTGCTTCATTACATCTTTAAGTATATAAATCATATCCTGGTCACAATTAGAACCAGGAAAAGTTACTACGCCAAATTTCATTTGTTAAATCAATTTTAATGCGAAATTAATCAATTAAACATCTTTTGTTGGAAGGAATAGAAAAAACTTGATAACAGAATATCCAAAAAGGATATAAAATATAATATGTGCGGCATTCGCATAGGAATCTCCCAAAAAAGCTAGGATTAATAAAATGGATAAGGGAAGGAATACCAAGCTTAAAAATTCAATTTGTTGAAAACTTAAAATTTGATAAATGCTAAAAGCTAAAAATGTAGTAAGCAAAACAACTAGAGAGCGAATTTGCTTACTGGTTTGAATTTTTGTTTTTCGGGTTTTAATAATGACTGCAAAAAAGCATAAAAGAATAAATATAAATGTCGCAATTACGATAAACCAAAAATCCTTTTTTGGAAGTTGTGAGTTTATAAACAGCTGACTAAAATCATAGCTAGAATCACTTATATATGAGATAGAAAAATAATAAATGAAAGGTATTATTATGCCTACAATTGATGGAAAAACCTCTTTCCAGGAAAATGGTCGAATTACCATTACGGCAATTATGAATAATGGAATCAAAAAACCAATAGAAGGGGAAACGGTGATTCCAATACCCAAAAAAAGAAATGCATTAAAAACATTTTTCCTAATATCTTCTTGCTTGTTAAAAGCAAACAATTGATGAAGTATTAGAATGAAGATAGAATGCAAAAGTAAAATTGGATTTAAGAAGTAGGAGCTATGAAATAAACTCATAAAAACGATGTAAAGTAATGCAACGATATAGGTATTTCTGTCATAGAAATTATTACGGTTTACTACTAAATTCAAGCCAATAGCATTGATAAATACAAGGCTTGATGCTGCAAATACACTCCAAAAATATCCGACATTCAAAGTGAATGGGCACAAACCTACTTGAACCGAATGATCAATGCTGTAAAAACCAAAGAAATAATTAAGCAATTGATAGGTGAATAAATAAATTGGTAGGAGCAGAAGGACAAAGGTTTTATTACCTAGAAATAGCTTTATCAAGTCGATTAAATTTGAAAAAAAAAGAAAAATAATTATTATTCACATCTGTTTAACATAAAAACAGATTATTCCTTAGATATTTTATGTGTTTTTTGAACAATACAAACTTAAAAATGATATCTTTGGACGCATTAAAAATATAGATTCACTTATAATTTATCTAGAATGTCAAAGAACAAAAATAAATACTCAGATAAAGAATTATCAGAATTCAAGTCATTAATTATAAGCAAATTAAAGGAGGCTCAAGAAGATTACAACCTTCTAATTGGCTCTCTTTCTCACAATGACGATCATGGAACTAATGATACCGGAAGAACATTCAACATGATGGAGGATGGTTCTGAAACGTTATCAAGAGAAGAGCTTGCACAATTAGCAGCTCGACAAGAAAAATTTATAAAAAACCTTCAAGCTGCCTTAATTCGCATTGAAAACAAAACCTATGGAATATGTAGGGCAACGGGTAACTTAATTGCAAAAGAACGTTTAAAGCTTGTTCCGCATGCAACAATGAGTATTGCAGCAAAAAATGCCCAAAATAAATAGGTGAAAAAACAACTATACACTGTACTCATAACCATTTTCTGTCTTCTTCTTATTGATCAACTCATTAAGGTTTGGATCAAGTCAAGTTTTATTCAAGGTGAAATACCCACTCCATTATTGGGTGAGTGGTTTCAGTTGCATTATATTGAAAATCCTGGAATGGCCTTTGGAACTACATTCGGATCATCAATGTGGCATAAATTGGCATTAAGTATTTTTAGGATAATTGCGATTTCTGGAATAGGATATTACATGTGGACAGAATATAAAAAAGGAGTAGCCACTGAATATTTAATAGCCATAAGCCTCATATTTAGTGGTGCCGCCGGAAACCTCATTGACTCCGCATTTTATGATTACATATTCACATTTGATCCATGTAATTTTTACAATCAAATGGAGGGCTCAAACAATTTTGTGACATGTACACATATGGGACCTCATGGAACTACATACACGAGTACCCATGAAATTCGACATACAGGTTTTCTATTAGGAAATGTTGTAGATATGTTCCAGTTTAACGTTCGATGGCCCTCATGGATGCCATGGGTTGGAGAAAATCAGGTATTTCCAGCGATTTGGAATTTTGCCGATGCGTGTATCACCTGTGGAGTAGGAATGATTTTACTGCGTAACAAAAAATATTTTCCAAAAGAAAAGAGCTAAAAATTCCACTTCATACTTCTGTCATCCAAAATGGCAAAAGAAATCTTATAATCAACTCTTATTGGGCTTTTATTTCCGGCTGAGACCACTCCATAAAGACCGACTCTCAACCTTCTTCTTGACAGCTTAAAATTTCGTTCTAATCCAGCCAACATTTCATAATGGAGCCAATCGTGTTCTTTTACATATAATGCTCCACCTCCTAGCACAAGTCCAATCCTCGTACTTTTCATAAAAGGAATCTTGTTGATAATTGCACCATTATCGTGATGAACAAAATGTGCCTCTATAGACATGTCGTCTGTACGCAATAATGTATCCAAACCTTGAAAAGAATACAATGGATTTGAAAACCAAAGTGGATCACTTCTCCTTTGAAATTTAAAATCAGGATCTCTTAAATTGTTGGTTCCTGTAAATAACCCTCCTGAAATCCGATAACTTGACGTCCCAATGGTTCCTATCTTAAAAGTTTGATTGACACTCAACTGAATATATTCATGGTCAATATCACTTCCTAGGAAATTAGGAATTCCTCTTTCATAATAAAAATTAAAGGTAGGCCAAGCTGAACCTAATACAATTTTCCTGTAAGGTTCTCTCATATATTTTTGCCTTGGGGTATAGCTAAGGGTAAAGTCTCCTATAAATGCCTGATACGTTACAAAATCAGAGGGTTCATTATTAGGCAAGACTTCATCTGCAAAATCCAAAAACTCGTATCCATCTAAACTTCGTCTTTCCGTAAATTGACCTCCAACATCTACATATAAACCATTAAAAAGCTCATATTCTAATGAGGTATTCATACTAGTTGCCTCAATAAAGTTTTCCCGCTTATAAATTTGAGTAATGGCATCATAACCTCTAATCACATCAAAATCATGATTCAAGGACATTCTAATTTTACCCTGATGAAATGGGTCAAATTTATATTTCCACCAGGTGTCTCCTTTAATGTCATTGTTTAATATTCCGTACGATATTTGTGTGTAAGAGTCCAATGTTCTCTCATCTTCCCATTTCTTAAATAAATCAAAATTAGGTGATAAGCGAGGACCTGCAATATAAACTGGACGTAATGTTGTTGCCAAACTGCCTATTGTCCACTGCATTCTTTTACTTCTATTTCTGTGGTCAACTCCCCACCATAAAACCTTAAGAGCCGTTACCTTATTAAATACTTGATCTACGCTGTCCAGATATTCCTTTCGGCTGATATAGTCTCTAATACTATCCTGACGAATAATAAAAGCAATTTCCTCATCGCTTAGCTGATCAGCACGTTCGTTTTTCCAAAATGAAGAGTCCTTTTCATAGGCCTCCTTTTCGGTCACAGCCAGCTCAGAGTTGAAAAACTTTTCTCCAAATTGAGGATTGAAATTGTAATTGGAAAATATAGCGGTTGTTTTACAAATAGAAGACTCTCGCTTATATTTAATACCGTAATCCAATACTTGTTTCTTAAGTATGCAAATCGAATCCCCAGGATGTTCATATTCCTGCTGAATTTTGAAATAATCATAAACCAATAGATTGCCTTTTTTCATGGTCAAGTCGAGCTTTTGAATCAACCAAAGAGAGTCAATTACCCAGATATAACCCTGTAAGGTAGAAGTGGCGGTATTTCTTGCTTGAATTTTAATTTTGGAAATCACTTGCCCTTCCTCCTCTATTTTTTCTACCAACCTATATTTATAAGAGAGAATTCCAGGAATAGAAACAGGCGAGCTGACAGGATTTTCATGCAGGTCATCTAAGCGTAATAGATTTTGAAAAAAATTGAAATTAGATTTGACTGTTGTAGTGTAATATAAATTTCGCTTTGATCCTCTCAAGGTATAAGCATTACGAAATTCTTTTACCTTATTTCCTGGAGCATAATTCCTCTCTATTTGAATCTCCAGTAAATTCATTGTGTCTTTTAAAGGGTTGGAGCCATCAAAACTATTGTCAACATCAGGCTCTTCATTTTCTTCATTCCCTTTGTCTTTGCGCCTAATGTCTTCTCTAGCTTTAATGTAAACATCCACCTTGTGAGGGTAATTCCAGGGATTTATTTCACCTCTCTTTTCGACTACTTTTTTCATGATCTCTCGGCCCGGGTTCGTTTTTTTCGCTGAAACCTGAATAGCCTCTAAATCCTGAATTTTACTTGGAAATAATTGAATCTTACGGATGATGTCGTCGGCTGAAATAGAAATATAGCTTTCCCTATTGTCAAAACCTGTTGAACTGAAAACTAAAAAGTACTCGCCTGGCATTAAACTCAGCTGGTATTTACCATTCAAATCCGCTACTGTCCTTTGGGTAGGATCATTTTTTACAAATACTTTGGCATGTGGTATGGGAACGTTTCTTTCATCAAAGATGGTTCCTTTTACAAAGTTTTGAGCATTAAAGAATTGGGGAAATAATAAAAATACTAAAGTGAAAAAACACAACAAATGAGTGTTTTTTAACGAACTAAATAATTTTATTTCATAAAGAAATAGATTCAATTTTTTTCTTTTTCTTTTTCTGACATGTAAGCAATGTGGTTGTCCATGCGCTTCATCATCCAGACCTTAAAAAAATACATCCCAAAGGCCAAAACAACTAATGGATAATAAAACACCCATTTATCGAAGCCTTCAATAAAACACATTACAGTCACCCCAATAAACATTATGGAACCAAAAACCAACCAAAACACCTTCATTATTTTATTGTATGTATTCATTCTTGCTCTTTCTTTATTAGTATACGCCCAGTAGGGTTTAATATTTCAAAATAACTAAAATCTTGTTTTGTAATAAGACCTTTCCCAGTAAGTAATTCCTTTGGAGAATTTACTACTACTGCTTTATCTGTTCGGATAGTGCTATCCAATTTATTCCATGTCAATTCTTCTGTCTCGAGGGTTTGGTCCTTTTTATAGTTGTAAAGCCTAACAGAATCTCGAACCACAACAATTTCCTTTGTGTGATCATAAACACCTCTTTGAGCAGTTAAAGTAGACACCATTACACCCTCTGAGTTAAAAAAGTCAACCTTCAAATAATTTCTAAAATTAGTAATGTGTTGTGGTTGCGTATATGTTTCTGAAATTTTTGCGTACAAATGAAATTTGGTGAGTCCAGAATCACTATAAATCATCCTTAAATTTTGACTCTGCTCATCAGGAGCATCCTCAAAATCCGTTATTCTTTTCACTTCATTTTCATCATTCACACATGAAAACAATATTACCACCAATAAACAATAAAGTGGAAATATTTTAAGCTTCATTGGGAACTATTTTACATCTACAGTTACATTCCAACAAGACAATGTAACCGAAGAAGGGCTATTGTTGCTGAAAATTTCATCCGCAGATGGGACATTTGCTTTGTATTTTGCTGCAATCCCCGGATTCCCGGCTTGACTTGCCAATTGGGCAGCGTAATAATAGTTACACTTCCGATCAAAAGTACTCGCCCCACAAGTATTGGCTGTCTTAGCAACACAATTGGCCGCAATCAATAATGCTTGAGAACGATTATTACCCTTAATCGATAATGCCGTATTATAGGCAGTTTTGTATGCATTCATATCGGCATATTGAATGTTCAAAATGCTCAGCATAATTTCATTCTTTACGGAGTCCAATTCAGTCATTTCAATCGCATCACGGTAAACACCAATAGATTCCTTAAACCTCTTCTTAACCTGCAACAATTGTGCTTTAGCTAAAACTGCATCAATCGTATTATCTATAGAAATAATCGTATCTATCAACATCTCATATTCATCACTTTCAGTACATCCTTTTTCCTTGAGTAATGTCAAAAAGTTATTCACTGTTTTTTTCTTTGCTTCCTTATCCGAAGGAAGTGATGACATAAATCCATTGAGCTCAGGAAGAATATCTTCACACGACCTTACTAGATTATTGAAATATGAAGTAAGGCTAGCTTGTGTTGTTGCAGCAAAACTTTCTCTCTCTATTTTTTTTGATAGAATGAAATAATCTGAGATTAAGCGTTTTTTGTACTTGGCTTTATCTTCATTGGTTGTAATCGTATAAAGTGTATATAAATTATAATAGTAATAAGTCAATTCAGCGTCATTAAACTTATTATTGTTTTTAAAGGCTCGCAAGTAAATTTCATCAGCCTTTTTGTAATCAGGCTTCGAAGACATCATAATATAAGTGGCACGTTTTGAAGACTCGGTTTCTTCATAAAATCCTTTTTCATCCATGCGGTCATAAACTCCCAATAATGTATCGGTATATAGTTTTTTCCTTGCATTATCAGATTCAGTAATAATGGCATTACGCAATGTTTGAGACATACTTTTATACTCCTTAGCGCCATAATCACCACAAAGTTTCTCCCCCTTAAGGTAATACATCGATGCGTTAGCATAGTTCTGCATTTTCAGTTCCTGACCTACAAAAAGAAGCATTCTTTTACACTCACGATCTTGTATCGAATCCTGACCAAAAAATACGCTGGTCGTAAAAATCATTCCAAATAGTAATCCAATCTTTTTCATAACATTCCTTTTCTAATCTAATTTTCGTTTTCTAAACCATTTTTCAAAAGCAGATGGTGAAAACACCATTCCAAAATTTAAGCCCAAATAATTTTCCTTTAAATCATTATCATTTCCTGTTCCTTTTTGACCGAGTACAAAGGCAAAATTTAAAGAGGATAATGACATTTGTGCTAGTATGGGTATTCCAATTCCAAATGTCGTGCCACGATCCATATATTGTGCCGAGTTTGAGGCAAAAGGAGAAGTAATTTGATAAACACCCACTCTGTATTGAAGTTTTTCAAACGCTTTTAAAGTGGCAACATTAGCAAAGAGTTTTGTTTCCGGAGCATAGCTTAAACCAACAGACCATTTATCTGAGCTCCCAATTTGCCAATTTGTTGACCCCTCCTGAAAATTTGTTGTAATGCCATTCCGTTTCTTGTAAGAAGCAAGCAAAGTCAAATTTGGCCTTCGGGTATTTTTTTTTCTTTTTACCTCTCTGAAATAAAACTGATATTTTAACCCTAGCTCATATGAGGATAAAGCTTCAATACTTCCTACATTACTAGAATAAGAAACGGTATCATAGGTCTCAGGAAGATTAATATTTGATGCGGTATAGAGCTCATTGTTCCTGGTGGCATTATATCGTTGGCTTGGATCAATGTTAAAGCCAATCAAAAGCTTATGACGCAACCCAATGTTTTGTTCAAAATGTGCACCTAACTCATAGTGAAAGGCAGAAAGCCTAGTAATATCATTAGAAACCCCACCTTGGTCAATGGTTCCTGTTAACAGTTCACTTTTTCTATCATTCGATACAAATCCAAAAAGATATGAGGTATTAAAACCTATTGAGAAATTTGTTGAAGCCGTTTGAATCGGCGAAATCGCCATTCCAAAATATACGTCCTGTATGCTGCCTCTTCCGCTATATGTGTATCTCAAGGAATCTACTCCAGTGAAAATATTTTCACTGAATTCATAACCCACCTTTGAATAGGGTTTGAGACCAAATGATATACCCATCATTTTGTTAATTTTCATGGCAAGTGCAAAATGATCAACTATGGAGGAGAGCCTGTATTCAGAATAATCATTTTGTGCATATTGAGATAGCTTTGAATCAATTCCTACAGATAATAATGTATTTCCCTTACTCAATCTCGAGTATGATGAGGGATTATAAAAATTAACCAAAGCTGAGTCAATCATAGAGCTATTCACATATCCGAGCGCTGTTGAAATAGCATTTGATCCCGAATTGTATTCACCAATTCCGTATGAGGATAAGGGATGTGACGTTGTGAGCTGGGCCTTTGCAACAATAATAAATAGGGTAAAAACAAAAGCTAATTTATAGCGCATTTAATTTAAATATTTCAACAGCTCCAAGAATTGTCAAATTTTCGACTGCAAAGATGTTATTTTTTTGAGGGATATCAAAATATCTAATATCTCCTCCGGTCAGATAAATATCAATTGAACCAAATTCATCGTTATAACGATGAATCATACCTATTATTTCAGCATTCATTCCATTTAAAACCCCTGAAATTATCGAGTTACTTGTATTATGTCCAATAAGTGAAGTTTGTTTAGTGTCACTGAGCAGAGGTAAATTGCTCGTGTAATCATTCAATGACTTGTATCTTATGTTTATTCCAGGAGCTATTGAGCCCCCTTCGTAAACAGCATCAGAACTTATAAAATCAAATTTGATGCAAGTGCCAACATCAATACATAATGCATTTTGATTCTTGGCGAATTTTAATATACCAGCGACATTGCATAATCGATCTATTCCAACCGTATTCATACTTTCATAATTAGATGAAAATGGCAATTTAATATCATGGGTAATTACGAAGGCAGACGCACTAATTTCTCGAAACTTGTCTTCAGTTTTTTGATCTAGTACTGAGGTCATTATGATGTCTTTATCTTTAATTCGAAATACGGCATCATCAATAGATTCAAAGATCTCAATAGCAGAAAATTCATCCCCAAATACCTCGCATATTTTAATATTGGTATTCCCGGCATCAACTACCAAATAAGGGGTTTCCATCTTTTGCATGGTACAAAGATAGAAGGTTGCTCATATTTTTATTGATAATTTTCTTTCTAAAACAAAATATTCCTATTTTTGCCTCCGCTTATGGCTGGTACCTTAGCTCAGTTGGTAGAGCAAAGGACTGAAAATCCTTGTGTCCCTGGTTCGATTCCTGGAGGTACCACTTGAAAGTTAAAACCCCTGACGTCTGTCGGGGGTTTTTTATTTATATATTAAACTTCCAATCAATATAATTCGCATTTATTAACATAATATATGGGAACTCATTATAAATTGAAGCATTCATAAAATAAAAGTGTTATGAAAAAAGAAAAAATTATCCTTTTTTGTTTGTATCTCATCTATGGGATATTTATGATGAATATTTCTCCCTACAATTATCCAGAGCTGCATTTAAATAATATCGGCACACTGTTTTTGCTAATATTGATGATCATAGATGCATTCAAAAATGTACTAAGTAAAGCCGGTTTTTGGGGGCTATTTATCTTTTCGGTTCTTCACTCAATTGGATCAACCTGGTTATACTCTTTTGTCCCCTATAATGATTTAT
>MDSZ01186392.1_pt1 | contig 11565 bp, 14 predicted proteins | sample 811201 | NCBI WGS metagenome assembly MDSZ01 (sample SAMN05326647, study PRJNA326480) | marine metagenome | isolation source: seawater | place: Indian Ocean: North | collected 2010 | reverse complement strand
TCATATCTTTTCTTCCATCAACATTGTTGTTCTGTACATTAGTGATAATGTGCGTATCTCTCGATGTGCCATTAGCAGCTAATGGACGGTAAGCTACGTTCTTCATGTCGATCATAATAGCATAGTCTTCCCACATTCCTCTAAATAAAGGCTGTTCGACCAAGTGTAAGTCACCGTAAAGTGTATTTACTCGTGTTACATTGTGTCCAAATGAACCTTTAACATTTTGGATATCTACATTATAGCCATTCGATGCTGCTGCATAGTTTGAACCATTTGTAGTTGTAGTATGACCAAGTGCCATTGTGTTTCCTAAGAAAGAGCTTCCGCCAAGTTTGTTAAAGTAACTTAGTACTCTACGTGACGCAAGCACAAGTTTGTTTCCACTATTACCTGATTCAGGTGAGAAAACATCTTCCATTGCATCAATAAAGTCATCGTATGACGCAGTTCCATATGAAAATGTTTTAATCTTTCCATAAGCTTCTGTGTAGGGTACGATACCCCATGAACGTCTAACAGGCCCTGTTGTAGTTGAATCATCTGACCCAATACCAAATAACATTGCATGCTCTAAATCCATTTTATGTTCCATTAACTTTTCTTGCCAGACTCGCTTATACTCATTAGATACACCACGATAGCGGGTAGCTAATGAAGTTCCACTAAATAAAGAGATTGCCGTCTTAAAAATCTGACAATATCCTTCTCTATCGTAAAACTCGTCTTTCCATCCTTCAGGATCAACTGATCCCTCAGCCCATGCTGAACCTACAACCTGACATTTCGCATCCGCACGATGAATTAATTTAGAAGCAGAAGCTTCAGTAATTTCACCAGCATTTGTTCCGTCAGGTTTGTAGACAACTTTAATAAAGGTTAAGTCAATCTCAGCATAAGCAGCATTGCTTACATCTGGATCAGCATTAACTTTATAATATGCAATTGCAGCAGTTTCTGAACCAACACCAGCATCACTGCCGTTAGCATCATATTCTACTTCAATTGCCACCATCTGTCCACTTAAAATAAAGTTAGGACAGGTAGCAGTTGTTACAACACGACCATATTTATCATAAAGACAGTCCACCTGCAGGTTGGTAAGGTTGAAGTTAGCATCACTGCCACTATGAGCAGAGCTAGTCATTGCTGTTTTAACTTCAAAATTACGACGCTGCCATTGATGACGCTGTTCTAAAAATTTAAAAACAGGATCATCAGTAGGCTTCTTTGCTACTTTAGACAAATATGTAAAGAATGGAGACTGCTTTGGAGCGAGTTCAGCAACACGTTCCCCGAAATTGTACATCCGTCTGGAATGATCAATCGAGGATGACTGCATACCTCCACCAGAGGTGATACTAAATACGTTTGCCATCTTTATTTACTCCAATTAGTTTCCAATTAGTTCCAAGGGTTTTGCTTATTATAGTCACCAATCATGCTGTCTATAATCTTATCTTCTACATTACCCTCATCTTGTCCAGTTTGAGAAGGCATAACACCCATAGATGAAGGTACTTGCTGTGCCCTTTTAACTTGCTCAAACTCACTTGAAGGAGTTGGTTGGGTCTGAGGGGAGCTGTAACCTTTATCTGCTGCATAAAGTCTCCATAGATTTTCAAGATTAATTGATTCAGGCTCAGACATAACACGAATAAAATCATCTGCAGTTGTTGCATCAACCTTAAATTGATTCATTACTGTTTCTTTAACATTATTCATATGTGTTATCTGTTGCTGTTCAGCTTCACGACGCTGAATATCATTTTGACGTTCAGTTCGTAGCTTTTCTCTTTCATCTTGCATCATTGCCATTTGATATTCAAACTGTAAGTTTTTATACTCATCCATTTGATCACGCCAAGCGTTCTCTTCTTGAACAAATCTAGCACTTTCAGATTGAGGATCAGACAATGCTTCATCCATATTAAAATTATACGGTTTCTGTGGCTTCTCTGGTGGGTCTGGAAAGTCTGGTTCAGATTCTTCTACTGGTTGAGTCTCTTGCTGAGCAGGTGTCTGCTGAGTAGCGAGCTGATTAAATTGCTGCTGCAATTTATCACGCTCGTTTTTCATTTTATCAGCTTGAGACTGCCAATATTGGTATCTTACTTCATCGTTATCCTGGGCTTGCTGTACAGGTGCTTCTTGCTGGGGTACTGACGCAGGTTCAGCTATAGCTTGTTCCGCTTCGTCAGCTCCTTCAAAAACATCGGCTACAGAGCCTTTTTCACCACCGAATATGACATCATCGACTAATGAGCCTTCATCCTGCACGTCCACACTGTGAAGTTCAGGTTCAGGGGTAGTCACTTGTTCTACTTCTGCCATAATATCTCCTATTTTTTAGATTGCTTCTTCTTAGGGCGTGAAGAAGGTGAATCTGATTTCGAGGAAGCTTCCGCTACCTCTTTTTTAACTTGCCCTAAAGCGTCATCTAGGCGTTTCTCAAATAGAGTGCCAGACATTTTAGCCCGATTTTCAGTTCCCTTCAAATTGGACTTCGTTTTTTCGATTTCGGCTTTCATTTTGGCGTGATAAATTTCACGCTCTCTTGTTTGCAAGTCTCCTTGCATTTGCTTGATAGTTTCAGTTGCCTGCTGTAACTGTCCTTGCAACTGTTGTATCAAATCTGTTCTTTGCAGGACACCCTGCATATCGAAGACTTCTGTCTTCTTTAATACTTCTTGCTTATCGATAATACCTTTCTCGTAAGCATCCATATACATTTCTAATTGAGCCATTCTGTTTGTAGGCATCGTAGACCCAGTAACAACAACGACATCGTATTTTCCAACTGTAATATCATTTAAAACTTTTATTTCATTAGAATGGTCATCATAAAGTCTCTTATTAATAGTATATTCATTTATACTATTATTAGGTTGAATAAGTCTAACAATTTTTTGTGTTGTATACAATTCTTGCATTATAGGAATAGCTATCTGGCCAAGTCTGTTTAAGCCAGCCTCTATATCAGCCAACTTACTTTTCATCTTACGTTGACCAAACTCATCTAAACTAACCGTAGCTTTATATGTATGAGGAGCTACAGCAGAATTTCCCATAGTCATTTCATAAAGACCTAATTGATGGTCTATATCATTTTTAGCAGTATTCTCATTAGAATATAATTCGTTCGGTAGGGGAGTCGGCTGAACGGGGGTTGGCTGCCCTTGATCAAAATCAACCTCGATGGCTACTCCAGGCTGAGCCCATTTCTGCTCGAACTCCCTCATATCTACCGAACCTGATGGTATTAAAATCTTTGTATTTGTACTTGTAGTAGCATGGGCGATAATAAGACTTCTCGTTTTGTTAATGTATTCCTGCATACCTTTAACCATGCGAACATCTGACATAGGATAGGGGGTTCTGGTATGTTGGTTCATAAAGAACACAAGTGGATACTTATCAATAGGGAGGATACGAGAATATAAAAGCTTATCGCCCATAATTACGCATTGTTTAATTCTTTTTGTTGGAACAATTACCGATTCTATTTTTCCAGACTCCACAAGGTCAGCAAAAGTTATTTGCTCTACTTCAGGTTCTTTAGGTAAAACAGGATTCCCCTGAGCCCTACCTTCTTGAACTTTTTGTTCATAAAGAGCTTTTAACTGATCTAAAGCAGCTTGAGCCTGCTCAGGCTCTACAACTAATTGTCCTTGTATAATCCAAGCTGGTTGCTTTAAATATTGCTGATATTCTTCCTCGGTAAGTAAGTCTTCATCCCCAGTCATGCTCTCAAATACTCTATAATGGTCAACCATCACAGAATAATATCTTTCATAACCTCTTATATATTCTTTACTTTCCCCAAAGTTAGCTATTGTTTGAGTTTCAGTAGACTCAGGCCATGTTGTTTCACCGTCATCTTCTCTTCCAGTCTGAGGCCTATCTGTTAAGTGAGTCTCTGTATCTGCATTCTTAATAGCCTTCTTATACATTGGATATAAAGCCTTAGCTTGATCTTTTGTATACAATCTTGATATTATAATATTTTCTGCATCGTCAGCAAAGGGATGTCTCGAATTTGGATCTATATAAACATCTAATGGGTCTACATCATGGATACAAACCTCACCTTTACCCATATCCATCATCGGGTCTATAGCAACTAAGGCACATCCAAGCCCAGTTACATAATAATCATCTACAACTCTTCTTAATACAGTATTACCTTCTGATATTTGCCAAATATACTCCAATAGTCCATTTATAGCTTGAGCTACTGAATTATCACTATCTTCTCTAGGCGATACTCTGAATTGTGGTTTATTAGCAGTAATTAAAGCTTTTGCTGCTTCTACTGCTGGATGAATACGATTTACAACTAATGGAGCCTGACCTCTCTCCTCTAGTACCCTCTTTTGGTCTGCTGTCCATTGTTTGCCAAGGCGAAATTCTCTATCTTCTTGAGCATGATTTGCCCAGACTTCACGCTTTTTTGAATATGTTTTCCATATATCATGCGTTTCATCAACGAGTTTTTTGCCAGTTTTCTGTGATTTTGAGTTATAAGCCATCATTTAATATTAACACTTACATAGTTAACCAGTCAAGTATTTTATTGCTTTTTATTTCAAGTTCTTCTTTAGGGTCAAATTCATCCTTTTTTATCCTACAAGGTCTTGATCCTTCAAGTGCAGTCCAAACTGCATCCATAATATCATCATTCTTACCTCTTGGATAGGATAAGAACTCTTGCTGCGCTGTAAGGTCTTGAGGTCTAAAGAAAAACTCTCCTTTAGCAAATGCTGGTACTAATGATAACAATCTTTCACTCTTTCGGTTCCGTGGTTTTACACCCTTTTCTAATCCAGGTATATATAAATTCTTTTCAAGCATTAAAGCCCTTGTGGAACTTCTCAATGCTTCTTGATATGCAACAGTCTCAATCTTCATCCTCTTTGGATGGAATTTCTCATATATCTCAATAATTTTCTGAGGTTGCTTCGCAGGGTCGAGTCTCTCTCTAAAGATATCGACAATGTATTTATTATTATCAGCATCAATACCAATGGTAACAATAACAAAATAGTCAGCACGGGCACTAAGACTAGATGCAGGATCAACTCCAGTATAGAGTTCGACTGGTATAATTTTCTTTTCATCTCCTACTTCCCTTACCAAACAAGGTTGGCTGTTTATTTTTTCAAAATCATAATGATGTAAATGTATGTAATCTGGCTTGAATGGAGCATCATCAGGAGATTGAGCTATATTCATATACTCCTGATAGAATCCATTTATATTTCCCACGCTCTCAAATTCACTCTTTATCTGTAATATCCTATCTTTAGGGAATCTCTCAGGCCAAATACTGTTTTCGTCATCATCCCATATACTATACCACAATGTTTCCCAGGAGGGACTGTCTTTTGCCCAATACAAGAAGCAATCTTCAGATATAACTGTTCCAATCATTATTATCCTACCCTCATCAGATAAGGATGGAATAACAGCCTCTGTCATCCATTTTCTGTTCTTTGCTCTACCCTCAGGGGTAAAAGCATTCAATTCAGATTCAAAATCATCTACTATAATAACATTAGGTCTTGTATCTCCCTCAATAAAACCACGAACCCTCTGTCCAGTACCAACAGCAACAATACGAGTTCCATTCTTTAGTATGATATCTGTACCAGTCCATCTTCTCGCTGTACTAGAGCTAAAATCTCCAAATATTGCTTTAAAGTTCTCACTATGGTCTAAATGGTATTTAATACGAGATAGGAAGTTTATTGACTGAGCTTGAGACTCAGATACAACAACCATAAAGAGATCATCCTCTGGTTTCTTATAAGCTATCTTGTATAAAGGAAATATTAAAGAACATACAGTACTTTTAGCAGTTCCACGAGGAGCAGCAATTAAAACACGTTTAGTATCGTCATTCTTTAATTGCTTGTATATATCTCTATGAAAAGGCGGTGTTTCCTTAGCAAGTGCTTTAGGGAAACAATACTTACCAAACCAACCCATATCTCTTTCAAACTCTCGTTTTTCTTTATCAAGAGCATAGGCTGCTTCATAATCAGTATTTTTTTCTAGACCTTTTTGTATTATTGCTTCCATTACGCTTCTTCTTGTTTACTCTCTTCTTCTTTTTCTGTTGTCTCTGCCAACTCATTGGTTTCCTCCGTTTGGGTTGCTTTGAATAGTTTTTTCTTCTCTTGAATATCAGCTAAGGTTGTTTCAACAGTAGAAGCTTCTATCTGCTGAGTAGTAATGATTTTACCCTTACCCTTCATATCATTCATATCCATTAACTTATCTAATACAGTCATAGCTATCTTAGGATCACCATCTTTACCCATATCATCTCCATCCCAATCCATTACTCTTTGAAGTACTGCAGCTAGAGCTTTAGCTGTATCCATTTTCCCTATAGGGAATTGTTCAACTATTTTATCTAGTTCGTCTTTAGTCATTTGTCTAAAGTCCTCCGTTCTCATTGTTTTTCTTATTGCATATCTTTTTGAATCTGGTACATGACCATATACCATTTTTATGGCAGCTTCCTTGTTCATTCCAGGTTGTGCCATGAGGTGTGCTAGCTTTTGGAATGCATCGCTAGTCTTTATAAATTTACCACGATTATTCTTTCCAGAATGAGTATAGTTATTGACTCTTCCTTCAGACTTAACCTTGCTATCAGTAGATTTAACAAAAGATGGGCCCCATGGATACTTTACATCCAAGACCCCAGTCTTCAGTTCATTCCTTTTTAAACATATAGAAACTTCTCCATCTGAGGAGATGCCATACTCACCCTCAGAAACTTCGTAAGGGTGTTTATACGACAAACCCAGTTCATCCGCTTCTTCTCGTGAATAAACTGGGTATTCTTTTCCAGATACTACTTCGTATCTCACAAATAGAGTTATTTACCTCTTTGGGTAAATACACCACGAGTTACTGTTTCAGCTACTTCTTTAGCTTTTTTAGTTACTTTCTTAGCAACTTTCTCTACAGTTTCCGCTGCTTTTTTTGCTTTAGCCATTATAGACTCCTTATCTTAAATATTTATTACAAACTTCAATAAAGTGCTCAGGATCGCCAGCTCCCTGCTCTGTGTTGTAGTATTTTTTCCAATAATTTGCCTGACCCTCTATACTATTAGGCATTCTTTTTGGTACTCTCCAATACTTTAATCTACAGTGTACAATACCTGCGGCTATATTCTTTTCAAGTATTTCTTCCCATTTCTTTTCATCAAAGTTCTGCCAATGCTTTATATCTACTACACTAGCTTTTGCGCACTTAGCCATTAACTTTGTACGATGTTTGAGATAATGAGCGAGGTTATCTACAGCAGTAGCTGCTTCTACCTGGAAAAATGATCTAGCGGGGCCGTCTCCCATTTGACGTATATATTCATAACGGCTTTCGACAATACCAGTAGCAAGAACTAGATTTATTGCAGAATCAGAGGCAAATTTTTCCCCCATTCCTGTACAAACATCTTCTATAAGGCTTTTCATTTGTTTTAAACTAACCATTTTTTTTATCTTCCTTTGGTTTTTCTTTATTTTTCAGAGAACATCCATAACAATAATAAACACCATTATCAACTACAGTAGCAGGCTTATCACAATCAATACACCCCATTGGATGAGGCATTATGTGTTTCTCCCGTTAATTCTGCCTTTCAAATAGGCCAGATCATCAGTAACATCGTTCAATTCTTTCACAATGTCCTCACGATGTCTCTGGCTAGTATCGTCAGACTTGTTCCAACGGTCTAGCATTTTCAAAATAATAGACTCACAGTTCTCAATTGTACCTTCAATTCTTCCAATATCAACCCTTATCTGGTCTAAATCTTCATTTTGTGTTTTTTGGCTTTTGATTAGATTCATAATCATCATTACGAATAATGATACTATGATGCCAATCGCACCGTATTCCATATACACTTCCATCATACCCTTTTATCCTTTTATTCATGGTATTGTTCGTAGCCCATTTATCAACGGGAAAAAATTGAGGGGCCCCTCTAAAACGGAACTTCATTGGGATCAGCTTTACTGCCTGCATTGTACAGGATTTCGCCCTTTTTACGACTCTCATAGAGCCCGACGACTGTATGGTAATGGTCTTCTCTTCTTTTCTGAGCCATGAAACCCGTTATTTCTTCCATATCTTTATAAATCTTTTGATAATCTAAAGAATCATCACTCTTAATATAGTTATTAATATCGAAATTAGACAAGTTATTCTTTACCTATTAGTATCCCAAGTAATCCTGGTGGTTTCCAACTTCCATGAGCAAATTTTGACGCAGCCTCTTTATCTTGTCCAAATTCAAAAACTTCACCTTCCTCTAATGCCTTATCATAAGCAGCTTCCCAAGGTTCATTTTGCATATCTATCCATCTATTCTTTCTTTTACCTGGGAATATTGTAGGAAAAGCTACCCATCGACCATCTTTGTACTCATGTGCCATTCTATGGGACTCTTCTCCAATCTTCTCCCCATATTCATTCAAAATAGGTCTTTCCTTACCTTTTCTGATCGCTCTCGCTCTTTTATTATATTTATCCCACCAATTCATTTACCTTGACCTTTGTATCTCTTGATATATCGCTTCTTAGAGCCTTTATGACTATACTTTGTGAGTGTACTTTGACCTTGTCTGGTCTTTTTACCTCTTTTACGTGGTTTATAATCTACTAATGTTAGTCTCATCTTAGTCCAAAAGCTTATCGAAAGAGAAATCGCTTTCTTTTTGCTTATAATTTATATAATAATAACTACTACATGCAATAATCAAGTAAAGCTTTACAGCTTTTTCGGTAAGTGTTACTATATAATTACATAGGGGTATGGGGAAAATTTTTTAAAAAAATATTTTTGATCAAGGCTTATAATCCTACACCCCTTTTTTCCAAAAAATTATTTTAGATTGGGGATACGTGATATACAGGTTGCTACACCCCTTCGAAATTCACTGGGTGGGTTGCCTCCCAGGTTGAATTTCTCTTGGGTTGACGTAGCAAGTTGGCCCCCTACTGACCTCTGCAAGAGGTTTGCAGTCTCATATAGTAGCACACTACATATGAGTTCTTCTTAACATAACCATAGGTGAACCAATGGCTGATGCAAAGAATAATGCTAATGATAACATCGTAGACGATGCTACATATAGCAATACTGCAGCAGGCACCACCTTCCGTGGCGACTTTGAACCAGAGCGTGACCGCACTGGCAAGATTGTATATACATCCAATCTCAAAGTACGCACACTGCAAGTTGAGCGCACGTTCCCAGCTGTTATACCAGCTAAGACCGTTGCTATGATTGCCAAGGCTTCTTCGAAGCTTGAGCAAATCCTCAACGTGCAGGAAGGTGTCGACTACCGACTAAGTGGTGAACCCACACAGTTCGAAGGAACTGATGAGTTACCACCGTCTCAAGTCGCCTACTACAAACCAGTTGTACTCAGAGATAGTATCTCTGTGTCACTGGCATAGTAGCAGGTACCTGCGGGGAAATGATAATAGCACGAGCAAGCTACGGACATTATCATTTCCTTTTTTTGTTTGTGTATATAGAGTAACAGGGCGTAATAACTGTTAGTAGACACTAGTACACGTATAGTATATTTTATTAATCAAAGCTCAGGAGGAATTATGAGTACGTTTAAGAGTGAATTAAACGATCCCAAATTGTACTCAGGGATAAATAAAAAGAGTGCAAAGCAGCGATTTGCTGCAGTTTTATCAACTTATAAGTATCTATTAGATGAAGGTCGTATTAAGTATAACGGCCCTGCAGCTGCTAGATATGAACAGTTGTTAAGACGCAAAAGATTATAAATGATTAGGGCATATTCAGCTATCTCAAGCTGTGAAGTTAACCAGACAGAGACCAGTAAGCTACAAGCAACTGCGATATCTGGGATTGTGCTGTCACGTGTAGTAACCCTACATAAGTAGACGAAGCAACCAGGCGATTATATGCCCTATGAAAAAACTTGAAATAAACCTTGCATAGTTAAGATTATGTATTTAATATGTTTTTATCAATAGGAGATAAAATGCAAACATTTCAAAAATATCAAGTTAATCTTAGAGTACACGGGAATAAAGTTTATTCTTATGATACTGATGTCGCAGACATCAACCATAAAGAAAGAACTATTACACCTAATAGATATTACTCTATGACAACATCAAAACACATTAATTATGTAGCTAATGAATACGGCTACAAAGTAAATAAACAAAACATTTAAAATTGGTAGGTTTTAAAACTGTTGAGCCTGATCAGCAAAACATAGTTTTATAAATTCCATCCTATGAGTTCAAAGCTATAGCCCATAAGGCGTAGTACATAGGGTTAGTATCCAGGCTCACGAAGATAACGGCCTGGCTATTATTGCTAAATATTGTGATAATACGGGTTTAAAGACACTATACTAACACGGTTGCGAATAAGACAACGAAGTCTTATGGCGGGTATTATGGTGAAGCGGGACAAGTTCTCCCGATATGATAGCCAAGCATTAACGCAGGAAGCGTGAGAAATAGTAATATTTCATCGTTTCGCCAATCAATGTAGAGTAATGTCTATGAGATTGCCTAGTAATAGGGAGATGTGATACTCGTGATCCGAAAGGACACCAAACCAAAGAACCGCAATTTACAGGGTAACAGTTTAAAACTACTGAGCGTGAATCCTGTGGAATACCTACCAAAATATTGGGCTACATATCATAATTAGATGCCTTTCTATTATTATGAGTTGTTAATTAACACTGCACATCTCATTATGTAGCCCATAATTTTCTATAACCCTGAAAAGGAGGCAGCTTATGAATAAGCTAAAAGAAAGAGTACGCTGGATGCTCAAAAATTATCCAGAAACAAAGAAGTCTGACGACAGGTTAATGCTTTATATCTGGAGAGATGATTACACAAAGCTTATGCAAGGAAAGCCCAGGATGGGAGATGTAACAAGTTTCTTCGCAGTATTAGGTAGCAGTATGTTAACTAATTGGGAAAGCGTGACAAGAGTCAGAAGAGAACTACAACGTAAATATCCTGAATTAAGAGATAAAGAAACCTATGAGAAGAGGCACAAAGCTGCTGCTGATTATAGAGATAGATATAGTTCAAGATATAATTTTGAAGGGAGGCGTTAAATGGACGGAATGTGGCAAGATATCATCATTATGATGACTATAGGAGTATTTGGTTTATGGATCATAACAAAACATTATGACAATGCTTGGAAAATAGAGCAGCTTGAAATAAAGGTCAAAAAGAATGGAAAGATTGTTAGTCAAGATGAGGAAGCGATAATTAAGGATTTTAGACAAATGCAGACTGATATTATCAAGTTACAACAGAATTGTATAAATATTGATGCTAAGTATAAGATCAAAGATGAATGGATGGTTGATAGAATAAAGCAATTAACAGATATTGTGCATTGTAGGATTCAAGAAGCTGTAAATACACATAATGAAGTTAAAGAATTATACAATTCTTATGAAGAAGGAGCTGGAATAACTAGTAGTGGTTCATTAACAATGTCTCAAGCAGCAG
>MDSZ01070090.1_pt1 | contig 11565 bp, 6 predicted proteins | sample 811201 | NCBI WGS metagenome assembly MDSZ01 (sample SAMN05326647, study PRJNA326480) | marine metagenome | isolation source: seawater | place: Indian Ocean: North | collected 2010 | reverse complement strand
TAATAACGACATTGGGTTTGGTAATTTTAGTATTATTATAAAAATAAACAAAAAAAAACCCGGTAGGGTAATAAACCCTACCGGGAAACATAAACGGTACTCGTTGCGTGTTACGGTCCGAGAAGGGCAAGCACCGTTTGCTTAGATTGGTTAGCCTGGGCCAACATTGCAGTACCAGCCTGCTGAAGAACCTGTGCTTTTGTTAGTTTTGAAGTTTCAAGAGCAAAGTCTGCATCAACGATTCTAGAAATTGCTGTCTCTGTATTTGTATATATGTTTGTTAAGTTATCAATTGTATAACTGAGACGGTTTTGCAAAGCACCAAGCTCAGAACGCATATTGTTCACTTTTTCTAGAGCACCATCAAGTGTATCTAATGCATTTCCAGCTGCCGCAGCTGTTTTAACATCGATATTGGATACTGCAGACAAACTAGATGAGCCAGTTGTAAAGTAACCTGTTGTTCCAGACTGAGTCACACTAAACGCTTTAGAAGATGATAACTTGATATTTCCAATAACTGTTACAGCATCGTTACCAGCTGTAGCAGCCAGATCCTGCTTAGCTCCTGCGTTTGTTGTTCCATCATAAGCAACAGCAAAAACATCTAAATCTGTCCCTGCTGCTTCGTTTTCGATGGTAATGTCATTTCCTTGACTATCAAGCAAAAGAACAAAACTGTTATCTGCTGCTGCTGTTGCAGTTACGCCAGTTGTACCTGAAATTTGGTTAATTTTGGTAACAGCATCAGCAACATATGCTGAACCTATCTGCAGGTTACCTGTTGCTGTACCATTGATTTTAAGGGAATATGTTGTGGTAGCACCTGTTGAAAGTAATTTAGCATATGTTCTAGCCTCCGCTGACACACCTGTATCACCAGTTACCGCATTAATCGCCTCTCTAGTTGTAAAGGCACTATCATTTGCGCCAACATCTATAGTTTTTGAAACACGGTCACCGTTAACGATAATATCCGCATCAGCGGTTGTGCTGTTGGCACCAGGTGCTGCTGCTGCTGCTATGGTTGCACGTGCTGTACTAGTGTATGTGTGTGCACCCAATTGTGATGATTGAATATTACTCACACTGAAATTAACTGTTTCTCCACCTTCATATCCAATTTGGAAACTTTTACTTGTTAAACTACCATTTAGAACACGCTCGCCGTTAAATCTCGTGTTTGTTGCCACACGAGTAATTTCAGAAGTTAACTGATTTACTTCATCCTGTATTAATAAACGATCGGAACCAGAATTAGAATCGTTAACTGCTTGAACGGATAGTTCTCTAATTCTCTGAAGCATGTTCGTAACTTCGTTAAGAGCTCCTTCAATTGAATTAAGCATAGAAAGTCCATCATTGGCATTTTTAACTGCCATTTGAAGACCTCTAACTTGTGAAGTCATTCTTGTTGAAATTGCCATACCTGCGGCATCATCTGCTGCAGTATTCAACTTTGAACCTGATGAAAGGCGTTCAGTTGCCTTATCTAACATGGACTCTGTTTTGCCCAAATGCATTTGACTATATAATGAGCCAATATTTGTATTAACAATTGCTGCCATTTTTATCGCTCCTCAGATCTTTCTTTCTGTTGCGGCCGCCCACCGGCCATTAAGAGTGTCATCACTCAGGGAAATAAACGACCGTTTGAAAAAATTATTAGATATTATTTATTTTTTTTTTAAAATTTGTAACTTTAATAAATTTATAAAAAAACCCCGGCATTTCTGCCGGGGTTTGAATAACGGTGCTCGTTGCGTGTTACGGGCCGAGGAGGGCGAGCACCGTAAATCTCGTAAAATCAGGGGTTCCTCTTTACTTTTTCCTGATAACCTTTGTCAGGTTTGTTACACTCAGTTAAACGACACCTAAGAAAAAAATATTAGCTTAAATAAAAAAAAAATGCATATAAGCTGAGAATATAAGACGTTGGGTAAAAAATATGTGATTTTTTATTCAAATTGAGATTAAATCCTTATTTAAATATGCTGAATTGTATATTTTTCCTTATTTTGTTAAAATAACTAACTTATAAGCTAGATGTTTGATTTATTACAAAAAGGTTCAAAATGTCTGCAAGTGCCAAGAAAAAATGTCCCACATGGATAGTTTACGCATGTTCGTCCTATGCAGCACTTGAATTCTTATCCTCTGAAGTTGGTCTAAATTTTGTTGCAGAAAAATATACTGAAGGGTTCAAAAAAACATACGCCCCAATCTCAACTGAAGTATTCTATTCTTTCGCTAATGAATACCTTCAATTTTTATCTCAAGCTGATGAGGCAGATGCAGTTGCAGTTTTGCGAGACTATGCATTTTTTCTTATCAATTTTTCAAGTATAACAACCCCAAGAAAGCGAAAAGGACTCATGGGGGGATACAGTTGGCTTGATCCTGCCGATCTTGCAATTTATGATACTGAAGATGCAAAAAAACACTTTCAAAGTTATATAGTTACAAGACGGTCCGGAAAGATTAAGAAAGCCCCTGTGGGCTGGAAGCCAAGCAACGAAGAAGGATTTGATCCTGTTGCCAAAATAATGGAAAAAGAAATAGATCCTTTGGCCTATCTCACCGCTGAATAAAAATCATCTCAAGAAGTCAAAAAGACTTATTTGTGTGATTTTAGAATAAGCCAATTGAGCAGCCTCCAGAGTTGTTAAGCTGTTCTGAAGTTCAATAACTAATTTAGCAATATCTGCATCTCTGAGATCAGAAATATCCTTTTGTAAAACTGCTAATCTATTATCAAGTATATCTGACTGGGCAACTACAGTTTGCATTCTTGCACCTACTGAGGCATGTCGCTGAGAAATATGCTCAAGCGAAGACGTTAAACCAAATAAGCTTTGACTAACTCTAGCAGAAACAGTTGATAATTTTGCTGTTTCATCTCTAAAGTAACCAAGTGAGTCTGTGCCACTTTGAGTAACTGAAAATTCAACAGGTGCTCCAAGTTGGAGATTACCTGCTACACGTGTTGCATCTTTAGCCCCAGATGCCTCAAGATTCTGGGCTTCACCAGAAGTCGTTTTACCATCGTATCCAATAGCAGTTACTTCAAGATCAACACCTGTTGACTCGTTCTCTATTGTAATGTCAGCACCATTTTCAGCCAAAAGTGTAATGTAAGTACCATCATGACTTGCTGTTGCCTTTACACCAGTCGTTGAAGAGATAGCATTAATTTTTGTTATTGCGTCACCAACTGATGTTTTTGAGATAGAGAAGTCACCTGTCGATGTACCATTCACTTTGATTGAATAATTTCTAACAGGACCCTTTGATAAAAACTTTGCATATGTTTTTGCTTTGGCAGAAATTTGTGTATCCCCAGTGATTGCATTAACTTTTGATGCAACTGATTGAGCACTCTCATTTGCGACTACATCAATAGTCCGTTCAAGCAATCCAACTTTAAGAATAAAGTCTTCTGCAGCTGTAATTGATTTTGATGACGCACTAGATGCAGGTGACGTTGCCGATGAAGCAACACTAATAACTTTATAATTTTCCGAAGGGTTATTACTTGAATTTATCTGTTTAACGGTTTCATCTATTAATTCAAAAATTGATGACCTTGATCCATCATCTAATTTCACTCTTAAAAATCCCTCATAACCATCCTCTTGGACAGATAAAATCCGTGTTTCTGATACCTGAACATCTCTTCTGCCGGGACTACCAACATATTCGATCTTAGAAGTTCGCGTTTCATCAGTACCACTTGTTTCAGTCAGTCCCGACCTACCAGAAGAAAAATATCCTTTAGCTTCATTACCCAATTGAGTAACAGTATATGAAGATGGAGAAGAAAGATTAATATTACCAATAATACGGGTTGCATCATTACCCCCTGACGGAGCAAGATCCTGCTTCGAACCCGAGAGTTTAACACCGTCATATTCTAGAGCATAAACATCTATTAAGGGATCTGTAGAATTATTCTCAACTGTAATATCTGCTCCTTGAGAGTTATAAAGTTGAACATATTTTTCAGTCTTTCCAGCTCCGTCTGAGAAATAACCATTCGCAGAATTTCCCTGCTGTGTGATGGTAAAACTTGTCGAGGAATTTAAGTTTATTGTTCCAATAATTCTGGTTGCATCGTTGCTGCCAGATGCGAGTATATTCTGTTTAGCGCCGCTAACTGTTACTCCATCATAAGCGACCGCCCAAATATCTAGATGTGGATGTGAGTCATTGTTTTCTACAATAATATCAGCACCTTGTGCATTATGAAGTGTTACAAATGTTCCATCAGGACTCGCCTCAGCAGTTACGCCGGATGAACCTGAAATTGCATTTATAGCTGACACAGCAGTTGAAACTGAATTACTTCCCATTAAAAAATTACCCGTGGTAACCCCGTTAATTGATATATTAAATGTTCCTGGAGGATTATCTTCTGCCGCTAACTTTGCATACGTCTTTGCTGTTGCAGCTACTCCTGTATTTCCTGTTTCAACATTAATTTTTGCAGCAACTTGTTGTGCACTTTCATTTGCACCAACATCGATTGTTCTAGTAATACCGTTTCCAAGGATTACAATGTCTTCATTTGCTGTTGTTGTATTGGCTGCAGCGGTAGGTGCCATAGGTAAGGCTGCTCTTGTTGTACCAGTATATAAATATGAACCGCTTAATTCATATGCCTTGGCAGCCACTCCCGTATTTGCCGTAATTGCATTTATCTTGGTAACGGCATCTGAAACAGAATCTGAGCTAATTGAAAAGTTACCAGTAGAAAACCCGTTAATATTTAGGTTATTCGTTGCATTTGATGTTCTTGTTGAAGAAATCCTCGCATAAGTTTTAGCAGTTGCAGCAACCCCAGTCTCAGGGGCAAACTTATTAATAGCTGCAGCTACCGTCTTAGCAGAGTCTGTAGCAGACACATCTATTGTGCGCGTTCCCCTTATACCACTTATTACAATATCCTCATCTGCAGTTGTAGTATTTATTGGAGGTGCAGTTGAGGGGCTTAGGGCTACCCTTGAGCTTCCTTTCTTAGTATGCACTAGATTAGCCTTAGGTTTTTTCTCAACAAAAGCTGGTTCCTCAGAATTAAATCCACCAAATATATATTGACCATTGTCATCCCTTGAATTTGCAATTGCAAGAATGTTTTCTTTTAAACCATTAATTTCTGTAGCAATGAATTTTCGATCTTGGTCACTACTCGAATCATTAGCTGCCTGAATCGCTAACTCTTTAATTCGTGTCATTAGATTAGAAATATCTTTATAGGCTATATCATAACGCCTCAATTTGGTTTCAGCAGTTTGTGAATTTTCTCTATACTGATCAACTCTACTTTTCATATGATTTGCAATCGAAAGACGCGTTGCATCAACGGGAGCATCTGAAGGTCTATTAATTCTTTGGCCTGAACTAATTTTTTCTTGGTTAGACTGAATATCTTCCATTAAGCGTCCGAATTGTCTTATTTGCTGAGATGCAAATTCATTATTTGAAATTTTCATTCTATCCTCATAACGTATTCAATAGAGTATCAAAAAGAAGTCTTGCGGAAGACATAACTTGTGCAGACGCCTGATAAGCCTGTTGGAATCGAATTAAATCTGCAGCTTCAGTATCTAGATCAACACCACTAAATGAGGCTTGTGCAGCTTTTGCTGCATCTCGAACAGCCTCTGCGCCATCTCGTGTTGTCTCTGCAGTTGTTAAGTTTGATCCAATCTTTGCAATTGAACTAACAAATATTTCTTGAAAATTCCCAGAACCAGGACCTAATAGATTTTCATCCTGTAATTTTATAAAGCGAAGAATATTCCTATTATCCCCTGAACCAGCTTGATTGTTAGTAGCAAAAAACTTATCACCTTCGGTTGGCATTTTATCAAACTCAATTCTCCAACCTTGTACATCAAACAAAAGAGAATTTTGCAAATCAAAAACACCAAGCATAGTTTCTGTTTCATTATCAAAAACTGTTGCCTTTTCAGAACCTTTTTGACCTTCTACATCAATCCTAAGATCTCTTCGCGACCAATCCTCATTTCGAGAAAAACCATCATGGTCTAAGGCTAGTTTTCTAAGACCACCATTTTCAACAACAACAAGTAAATCCTCCGGCGTTTCACCAAGCAGTTGAAAAATATCTTGTTTTTTAGATGTTCCTTGTGGAAACGCAACTGGTTGATCAAGTGTTGCTCTTAATATGGAACCATGAACAACTGATTCATCCACTAAGACAGAAGAATTACCTGTAGTAAAGTATCCTGTTGCTGCTGAACCAGACTGAGTAACACTGTACGCATTTTTAGAAGTCAAACTTATAGTTCCAATAATTCTCGTTGAGTCGTTTCCACCAGATGCAGCCAAATCCTGCTTAGCACCAGAAACAGTTGTTCCATCGTATCCAACAGCATAAACATCAAGATTTGTTCCTGCAGATTCATTCTCAATTGTAATATCTTCGCCCAGAGAATGACTCAAGATTATAAATGAACCATCAGCGCTTGCCTTTGCAGTCACGCCAGTAGTACCAGAAATAGTATTGATTTTTGTTACTGCTGAAGTGACTGAACTACTATTGATAGAAAAGTTTCCTGTTGATATTCCATTAATTTTTAAAGAGTAGGTTTGTGTCCCAGCAGTTGTTAAAAGTTTTGCATGTGTTTTAGCATTTGCGGAAACTCCGGTTTCGGAAGTTTCAGCATTAATTAAAGCGGCAACATCTTTTGCAGAATTATTTGCTAAAACATCAATCGTCTTCGTAGTTCCATTGCCAGTAATAATAACATCTTCATTTGCTGTAGTAGTGTTTAATGATGGACTTGCTCCCGCACCTAGTGCTGCTCTTGTTGAACCAACATAATTGTAAGCACTTGGGAAAGCATAAGTTTTGTTTCCTCCTAAAGAGTATGTTGTTTGGTTAGAAAGATTAAAACTAGAAATCATTTTATTTAGACTTACATCATAAACCCTAACAGTTTGTTTTTCAAAAGCGTCTGGTTTTAGAGGATCATAAAACTCTCCTACCCTAAGCTCTATCTCATGGTCTTCCGTTAGGGTTGCATTAGTTGACTTTATATTTAGCCCCAAATAGCCTTGGTCTCCAGTTTTATAGCCATTGTAGACTGGCTTCTCATTTACAAAACCATTTTCATTTGTAAAAACTTTATCAAAAAGTGTTGTAAACTCGGCCTCATTTAAGTTTCTTCCAGCAATACGTATTCCATCTCGATTGAATATATGAAATTGAGTGGCCTCAATTCCGTTTGTGGTTTTAACAGCCGTTGATGATAATGAATTCGATGAAATAGACTCTTTAAGAGTTCCTGTATTTCCAGAGCCAGATGCTGCTAGTGATATCTGAAAATCTTTACCGTCATTCCTGCTAATTTTTAACTTTCCATGCTCTAACTCCATAGAGTAACCACTCTTAGCGGTTTCTGTAAGAGCCTCAAAAGCAGTCACTATTGACTTAACACCTGCCTCTTGTCCAGAAACTGCAGTATAAGGAGTAATGAGTGATGTTGCTATCTGTGGACTTCCTCCCGAATAAGAAGCTGATGCTGCAAGTGTAAACCCTTCACCTTTATTATTTGCAGTTAGATTGACTAAACCAGACCCGCCGGATGATGCAGTTACATATGCATTTAGGGAACTTGCATTTATAGCAGCAATCAAGTCAGTTGCCGCTGCTGCTGCATTGCTGATCCCTCCCGGTAAAGTTCTGGTAAAAGACGTTCCATTTATTTCAACAGTAAATTGATTTCCTGCTTGTATTGTTCCAGATAGAGAAAGCCTTGAAACTTGAGCCACCCCAGCATTAACTCCAGAAACTGCTGCTGCATCAATTGTTATACTTCCAGACCCATCATTTAAAACTATATCATATTGGTCACCATTTGTTGGAAGTCCATTTTGCTCTAGGGTAACACTTGCTTCCTGATATAAACTTGCAAGGCTAAAGTCTTTGGTTCCTCGGGGAATAACTAGTGATGAATTAACTTGCGTTGAGTTTGTAAGTTGAAAGGGTTTATAATCTTTCCCAAGCGTGTCAGTAATTGATGTAATATTTCCCTGGTTTGGCTCTGGTACATAATTGCCAAAAATATTTGCATCCCCACTATTTGATGATTTGGAATACACGAGTCTATCCCCTGACGCAGCAATATCTTTTGGGTCAGTAATATTAAAATCCAAACTGAGTGCAGAACCACTTCGAGGAGAAAAATTAAATATGTCACCGGCCTGAGGATTTCCAGTAAATTGAACCTCTAGACCTTCAACAGTCACATTAGTTACACCCTCTGAAGGTTCAGTTATTCCAGCACCCTCGATCCTCCAGTAACCTCCAGATTGGCTAGAAAGAGGCACAATTATGAAACTATCCCCAACAGCTGCTTTTCCTGTAAGAGAAAATGTAAATCCAGGACCACTAAGTTGATTAGTTGAAATTACAGAATTATCAAGGCCCGGCCCCGTCATTTCCCAAAGACCATCTGTTCCAAGATAGGTGACAGTATATGCACCATCCTGAAGTAAATCAGCGTTTTTGACTTCTACAACACCTTTTACAGTACTCGTATTGGCTAGTTTACTCGTTACAACAGTAGAGATATATTGTGCTCTTAAATTTCCTTTTGGAAGCGCCGTAGCATCCTTAATAATTAACTCTGCACTACTATTCCCTCTATTCGCTTTGCCTTTGCTAGCTACAAGGGTGTCATTAATAAACATTCTTCCACCAAGCTTTCCTTCAAGAGTACGGCCTGATGTATGTATTTCATTAAATTTTCCGGTTAATAAGTTTGATAATGTATCAAAATCGTCAAGAACATTTGATGCTTCATTATATATGTCTAACTCAGCTCTTAATTTACCACCTGATAATACCTGTGTGCTTTTGTTTGCTACTCCTGGCTGGTAAATTATTTCTAACCTTTCTCCTGTATCTGAAACTCCAATATTACTTGATAAAGAATTCTCTACAACAATTGGACCGTTCCCACTTAATCCCATTCGAACTAAGACCAAGCCATTTTGATCGTATTCAGTTGTGAAATCCATTTGCTCCGCAAGAGTTGTTAATAATGCATCTCTTTTATCAAGAAGACTGTTATTATCTCCTGACTGCTTTCTTAACTGAGCATTTAAACCTGCAATTTCTTTTGTTATAGCATTTACCGCCTTAGTGTACGTTTCAGCTCTTGAAGCAGCTTGGGACTTTGTCTCATTCGCATGACTAGCTGTTGTTTTCATTACAGAGGCTAATGTTGATCCTTTTTCCACCACAATTTCTCTTGCTCCAAGTGAAGCAGGATCATCAGTTAGTTCCTGTAGTGAATTAAAAAAATCGGTAAGAGCAGTTGTAAGATTCTGACCAATTGGCATAAGCATATTTTCCAACCTCTGCAAACCAGAAGCGTAGCTTTCATACCGTGAAAAACTTGACTCTGCCCTTCTCTCGTCGTCTGCAAGAAATTCATCAAATGCTCTTTCAACGTTTACAACCCTTACACCAAAACCTGTTTTTTTCCCAACGCTTTCAACACCGCTTGAAACAGCTGGTAATTCTTCGAGTTTTGCTACACGTCGATGATAACCTTCAGTATTGGCATTAGATAAATTCTCACCAGCCACTACTAGTGATTGTCTATAAGCCTGTATACCTGATAGCGCTATATCGAGAATACCTGACATTTACCTTCTTACTTTCTCTTGCGGAGCTAATTGATTAACTAGAGCCTCTGAAATACCAAAGCCTTGACTAAAGGCAATTGTCTTTGACATCTCATAATCCATTAATGAGTTATAAGTTTTTACCGCTTCAGAATTTAATGGATCTTTAGCAAGTTCTGCTTTTCTCATACCATCAAGAATATACTTTACAAAAATTGCTTCGAATTCCTCCGCAACCTTATGGAGTTTTTCTTTATCATCTGATTGTTCTACTTTTTTTACTTTTCCTTTAAGGTTGTTATCCATTTGCTGTTTTTGAATTAACTGAGCCTTTAGGAGTATTGATGATGTTAATTCCATACAATCACCCAATCAAATAATAATGAGCTCTGCACGAAGCGCTCCTGCTTCTCTTAATGCTTCAAGGATTGCAATAAGATCTGATGGTGTACTTCCAACTGCATTGATTTGATCGACAAGATCGGCAAGATCAATTCCTGGATCAAAGACAAACGCTCTTGCCGGTTCTTCCTCTACTGTAATATCTGTATCAGGCGTTACAATAGTTTCTCCTGGAGCATTAATACCACCGCCAGCAGGCTGGGATACATCAAAATCCTCATCAACTCTTACTGTTAAGTTACCATGCGTAACTGCTGCTGGTGTAACTCTCACCTTACCTCCCATAACAATCGTGCCAGTACGACTGTTAACAACAACTTTGGCTGCAGGCTGAGCTGGATCAACTTCTATGTTTTCAACAATACTCATAAAAGCTACACGTTGAGCTCTATCCAAAGGTGCTCGGACTCTTACAGATGTTGAATCTATAGGGTTTGCTAATGAGGTATCTTCAAAAACTTCGTTAATAGAATCTGCAACTCTTTTAACAGTCGTAAAATCTGGGGTTTTAAGGTTTAAAACAATAAACTCCTCAGAGCCTAGAGGTGTATCAACCATCCTCTCTACGGTTGCACCTGAAGGAACTCTTCCTGTGGTAGGAATATTTACCGTCAAGCTTGACCCATCATTACCCTCTACACCGAGACCGCCAACAACAACATTTCCCTGAGCAATGGCATACACTTCTCCATCAGAACCTCTTAATGGTGTCATCAAAAGTGTTCCTCCCCTGAGGCTTTTTGCCTTACCCATCGCTGAAACTGTTACATCAAAAGTTTGCCCAGGCTTTGAAAACGCATCGAGATCAGCAGTCACCATTACTGCAGCCGAATTCTTTCCATCAAGATCGCCAGGATTGACAGCCAGTCCAAAACGCGAGACCAAACTTTGCATAGACTGCAGAGTTAATCCTACATTTCCATCACCTGATCCGACCAAGCCAACGACAATACCATATCCAACAAGTTGGTTTGATCTTACACCACCCACTTCTGATATATCTTTTAAACGATCTGCTTTCGCAAAATTAAAAGGTGAAAAAACAAAGATAGCGATCACAAAAAAAACATAAAAAATTATTTTTTTAGATTCCATTTTTTTATCCTTTAAAGCGGTGAGAATGATCTCAATAATTTACTTAACCAACCAGTTTTGTCTGAATCTGCAATACCTCCAGCACCCACATAACTTATCTTTGCATTAGCTATTCTGTCGGATGAAACAACATTATTTGGAGATATATCTTCCGGTCTAACTAGTCCGGTAATTCTAATATATTCATCTCCCTGATTGAGGGTTAGATGCTTTTGACCCCTAACAGCTAAAATACCATTATCATAAACTCTTGTAACAATGACAGATATAAAACCGGTTAAAGAATTGCTTTGAGCAGCCTGACCTGAACCCTGAAAGCTTTGTTCAGTTCCTGATGTAAGCTTATTTCCATCTGCTAAAAGATTTCCTGCTCCAATAAATGGAACATCTAAATTAACATTTGGT